>Ga0307942_1000151_pt1 | contig 39550 bp, 25 predicted proteins | sample OrgLakmetagen175_FD_201846 | JGI IMG/M metagenome (GOLD analysis project Ga0307942, IMG submission 201846) | Saline water microbial communities from Organic Lake, Antarctica - #175 | ecosystem: Environmental > Aquatic > Non-marine Saline and Alkaline > Saline | place: Antarctica: Organic Lake... | reverse complement strand
CGCTGCCGCTTGCGCTGCCAGGCCGCGAAGGGCCGCTTGCACTGGCAGGCCGCGAGTGTGAGATTGAACCGCTTGGGGGGGCCCCAGAGGCGTGAAGGTGGTGTGGTACAGCCCTTGGAGATGAAGGATGGCCTACAGCCCGAGACTCTGGCTGATGGCAATTGGCTGGTGAAACAAAATGAACCAGTGTCGAAAATTGAAACTAAATCTGACACAAACTTGAGGAGTCTGTATGAGTCTTGATTCAGTAATGCAGATCTCAAAATCAGTGATACTGTGATGACAAGCCAGAAAGGAATAAATCCAGAGCTCTAAAAGAGTTAAGAAGCTTGCTTTTAAGCTTCATGTTAATTCTGTCAAATGTGCTGCTAAATTCGCTCGTCAAAACCAGACGTGCCCACCTCAGATTAGAAAAGAAAAGAAAAACTACGCAGGCAGTGAAACCACTCCCCACATTGATTAAGGAAAAGTCACTTTGGTACCGAGTACCGTAAAACTCCTTTACCCGCAGACAAAAAAGGCCCAGTCAGAGAGGTCCAACAGAGTACCAGAAGGAGGAAAGAAGTCACAAAGAGACTGGAGTACCAGCCTCAAACAAGCAAGAGCACTAGGCACAGACATTGCAGAGCTAAGCTAAGGGTCTACAGGGATGACCACCCATCTCGGCCACTGCCAATCCACAAGAACTACCGAGTCTCATAGCCAGCCCTATGGCACTGAACCTGCCGTGCTACTCTACCGACACAGTCACTCGGTGCAAGCCTATAGAAAGGTCTACTAAACAAACTGTTTGCACTACCTCAGCACTACACCGCTCCCACTGTGCCTGCCTGAGTCTGAGGAGGATCCCGACTACCGAACCCCAAGCATGAGGGTCTTTATGCTTGGGGGGCGGAACCTTTCGGTCCCCGTCAGCAATACTATTACCAACTTTCATCAGGAGCCGGTGTCAGGCCAAGCCTGCGAAAAAAAAGGAAAGACTCCGCTGGTAGTGCTGACACAGCCAGCATGTTGATAACAAAGTGGCTGATTATCCTTGAATCCTTGATTTGTATTGGAATAATTTCTACTGCCCATGCATTTTATCATTTTATCTGCCGTAGGATCAAGGAGAATCTAAGGTTAGGTGAGATTACATCGCTATATATGCCTCAAAGGGCATCTCAGCGGAAGCTTGGAACAAGCCTGAAACCACATCTGGCTAAACAAAAGAATTAGAAGCTAGAGGAAACATGAAACAGATGTATGTACACCAAGAGAATGTGAATAGAGAAAGAGCGCGTTTGTTTTGAAGAAGCGCGAAGAGAAGGCAAAGATTTTGAGAAAAGCTTTGATTGAGGCACTTACAATATCATCACTAAAACCTTGGTAAGTGGCTTTCCAGGCAGTGGCAAGCTCTGAATCTTTCAGGGCCATTTTCCTGATAAAATCGTGCAGCATATTAGTGGTTTAAAGTTTAAAGGCATGCACCGTAGCCATTGTTGTATATGTGCTTGGATCTGACAGTAATGGCTGCCAGATTCTTGCTGCTCAAAATACAGGCCATTAACCAATGGTATACCTACTTTTATCATTTCCTTTTGGCATAAGTCTGTACAACAAGGTAAGGTTACTTACTTAAGGTTATGCTGGGGGAAGTAGCTAGGTGTGATGTGTGTGGGCAGCCAGAGGCATTTTATAAAAGATGGAAGAAAGACCGATTGAAATGTCACAAGTTTGAACTAGAGTGGGAACGGGCGCAACAATTGTGTTGGTTGTTGGTATCTAGAGATGGAGGGTCGCCTAGGATGACTCAACAAGGGATATGTCAGTTTTTAGGATGCTAATAGGGAACTTGTGAGGCTGGCTCTGCTTCTCACTCGAGGACCGGGTATGCGAGCTTGCGTTTTGTACCGCCTCCAGAGCTGTTACTGACCGAGGGGCTGCTTTTTGCCTGGAAAGTGTAAAATGTTGCGTAGGGCGGTTTGTAATAGCTGTGCTGTGATGCCTTTCGGATGAGGCGGGGCAGTTATTTAGATACAATATAAGAGTTGCAGACTTCAACAAGGGATTTGACCTTAGCCTAAGTGTATTGGCGGTATAATTCAAGTTGCAGGGTTTAATATTTTTCAGATTGCACACTTTTTCATCGGTGGTGGTAATGGCAGTTGCGCTAGCGGTGCGTGCAATTGTGTGGGTAGGTGGGAGGGCTGCTGAGGGCTCTGAAAACATTGTAGCTAAGAGGGCCTGCTGCATAGCCTCATTGACCTCTGCGTCCTCTGTTGCCTCGTCTGTGCTGTTGCTGAGTTCTAGGAGCTCCATGACTATGTCTGTTGCTAGCTTTGCCCTTGCTGAGCTGGTTGAGGCGTGGGGGCCTGAGGCTGCCGCCGTTGGGAGGGCGTGCAGGCTTTCTTTTTGTTGCAGGATTTTCAGGCACAGCTTGAGGGAGTGGCTTGCTAGGCCCTTTGTCCTTAAGGAGTTGGGTGCGATGGGGCCTGTTGATGCTGCCATGGCTTCGCTGAAGTGGGCAATGATGGACTTGCTAACGCGGGGGCGATTGGAGGCTGCTACAGCAGCGGCTTTGGGGAGAGCCTCGGGCTTTGTTTACATTATATCAACTACGCTGCCAAACGTGTTGATCCACATCAGGCGTGCACTTTCCGATACTATTATAAACTCTCATATGAGCCGGTTTACGTCAAGCCTGCAACCCTCCTGATCCCAATTGATCTTTTTCTTTATGGTGGAGGAGCTTTACGGTACCCAATACCAAAGTGGCTCCTTTTCCTTAGTTAATGTGAAGAGAATAATTAATGTGAAGAGAATACAATGCCTGCATGTTATTCCCTTTTCATCAGATACCAAGGTAACCAAACAATTGTGATGTGTTTGATCTGTTTACTGCATGGACAAGGTTTTGTTTTTACCTATTAGCATTATTATTGGGGTAAATGATGTTAGCCATCCAGCCGGTACATAATTTGGGCACCGTTTTGTGAACACATTTTAGAAAAACAATTTAAAAAGGCTATATGAGCCTCCTATCTACTAGGTATGCTGCTTTTAGTTAGAAAAGGATAGGCTTAAAACAGTGGCTGCAAGAGCAAAAACTACAGTCCAGGTATGGGCATGGGTACTTTTGCACACAATCCCTAATCCTCATTAAAGAGGTGCGTACGACTCAATTTTGGTGGTGAGGGGTTTTTGCCTAAGTGCCCCTTCTGCATTCATGCTGGTGCTTAAACACTACCAATGAAAAGGTGGGGTCGGAAACCTATGCTATCAAAAACATGTCTACACGTTCCCTCTACAACCAACCTGTAGCCTATTTTTCTCTTTTCCTTTTCTTTCATGCAAAATTACCATAGCAGGTATTTAAGCACATCCATTGGGTGGTGCAAAACACAAAACAACATCCTTTTCTAAACCATGTTGGTAGTGTTTAAGCAGAAGACTTATGCAGATCTACACAAGTCCCTTTGACCTATGTCTTAGCTGAACCAGTGCATGACCAAAGCACTGCCTTGAATATTAAACACTCACGGAAGATTGACAAAAAATTGACTCGACAACCGCTTGAATAGATCTGCAACCGCCTTTGCATGCGTGATCATGATTTACTGCTAGGTAGTTGCCATCCGAATCCCGCAATTGCCTTTGCTGGGTGTGCCTTGCAGTTGGTTTGTTTGCACGTCAAATTGAAGACGCAGGAGTTGCGCACAAGGAAGAAAGGGCCTTAAATGGGGGGCCGCGGGGCCGCCAGATGGTGTGTAGGCGATCTGGTGCATACAAATGTTCATAGTCTTGGTAGCTAGGCCTACAAGCCCGTCGTCCCATCAACAATGGTGGCAGTGCTGTTCTGTCCTGGGGAGCATGCAAAGATGCCAGTATCTCAGGCACAAAGAGCCGCAGCCCCTTGGTCAGAGATAGCCCTGTGCATGTCCTGTCAATCCAGTTATGCAAAGAAAAGAACAGAGAGCCTCTGATCAAAGGAGCCTGCCCTGCAAAAGCACAAGCGATTCTAACCTCCTCTTTAGTTTTATATAGGCGAGGAGTAGGCGTTTAAGGAGAAGCGCGGGAGAGAAGTAGAAAGGAAGCAGCACGAGAATTCTATGAACAACAGTACTTATATTTTAAAGGAAGCGGTCATTGTGTGCTACGATCATACCATGTAGAATAGACCGCCTCTTCTTATATCTGCGAAGTCATTTCAACTGGGCTCCATCAGTATTGGGATGAGGGATCACCTGGGAACACGGAGTGTCGAAGTGCCTTTTGCTCCGGGGGGCAATCACTTTCGTTTTTGCACCGACCCAGAGCCCAGAGGCCGAGGAATCCAGTAGTGGGACACGGATTGTTTTAACGCTAGTTGCAGTGCCTACCTCCATTACCAATTTGTCTCCCTTTGCCGGCTCTCCTTCCGCTACTCCGATACACGCCCAATCGGCGCCTGCATGGCAAGCCGTCCCTGAATTCAGCGGGGCATTATCCTTTGGAGCTTGGATGTGCAAATGCTTACCTTATGAATTTCATTATTGCACTTCCCAGCAACTGCCCGGCAACCTGTCCATCATGATGTCTTCCTACAGGCGTGCTTCTACATAGGCGCACACCCAAAAACAGCAAATCGCACATGCAACGCTAGCGCACTGCTCCTCACTTGTTTTGCAAGGCACGCCCTATATTGGGCCACACCCTATATTGGGCAGTCAACACAGAGATTAAGGATCAGGGTGTAAAATAGACAAAAAAGCTAGTGTCAACAAATGAGGCTAAAATGAAGGGAGTTTAGCGGCGCAACATGTCCTGAGGCCCCGCCAATTGATCGCTGTGCATACAGCGTAAATCCAATGCTTAAATTTATATTTATCTAAACACGAAAGAGTCCTGTAAAGAAAAAAGAAAAGAAAAGACTCCGCTGATAGTGATGACACAGCCAGCATGAATTAGGGAGGGGGGAGTGTCCTGTACTAGTCCAAGCGATCTGTGTTCACCTCTGTCGAAGGCTTGTTTCCTCTTCTTTGTTCATCAAATGACTAACAGAAAGAGTTCTTCTGGTAGTACCGTATGTGCAAGATTGGGGTGCCTTCGGACCAAGAAGACGCAAGGGAGAAAAATGGTATGATGTGTAGCAGTGGCTCTTCTTACAACAGCTGGATATACAGCAGCTGGATATACCGTAGGTTTTGAAGTTGTGTTATTTGGCAGAGCATTCATTGTATGATTTGTTGCAGCGGCTCTTATAGCAGCCGGTGATTCTAAGTTGAGCAAGCGAACCAAGTTGCGCAATTTAAACATTGGAGTTGATATTCGGTAGCAAAAAGTTGTTTTTCTTGCTTGAGGCTTTTTACATGCTATACGTGCTCCCTATTCCACTAGAGTAAATGGATTTAGTTTCCGCCTTCTCCAATCATGCTGTCATACTGCACAACATCATCCTCTGCACATTTTTCATATGATCTTCCAGGCTTGTTTCACAAAGCTCATAGTTTAGGTGGGGAAGCAACTGTTGTGCTAGTCCTATAATTTGCAGTGACGGTGATTAATGCCTTACTCTTGGCTGTCAACCGTTCTGTTCTTCATCGCATGCTTCCTGTTGCAGCTGTGCTGTTTGAAGTAAGTGGTGAGGATGCCTTGAGTTTGCGAATGATCCTCACACGAGGTGTTTTTGAATTATCCTTCTTTGCATGCATACTAGTTTCTTTCTTGCAAGTAAGAATTCTACCTCGCCATGAGCATCTTCCGCACTTAAACAAGCCAAAAAAATCCTAACTCGGGAACTCTGCATGTGACTTTTCACCGTAAGAAACCTATTGGAGAGCAGGCATTACCAGGAAACCAGGTGTAACATTCATTCTCGTTTAGACTTGTCCCACTGAAATCCAACACCAACATTAACCGGAAAAACAAAGAGCCTTGACTAGCTTACTTGTACAGAGTTGCAAGCAGTACACAAAGCAGCAGTTGCTAACTCAAGGTCCAAAGACTAAGCCTCTCATGACATAAAACCTTCCGCACTTTGCAAAAAAGGCAGAATTCCCAATATTGCAGACCTGACTAACTCTGGATATCCCAGGAACGAATTTGCTGAAAGACTTTACAGGAGTAATCTCGCAAGGCTTCTGTCGACTCCTGTTACTGAGAGCCGACAATCGCCTTGGTGACTATGTTGGTGGCCTGCAATTTGAGTCACAGTGTGAATGTGTGAAGGTATGCTTGGAAACCAAATGGCGGTAAGGATTAACGCCCCTTCTAGATCAGAAAAGAAACAGGTTCACCAGGTTTCCTTATATTTTCTCGTCTGCTTATGTCTTACACAAGCAATCACACACACACACTCTCTCTCTCTCTCTCTCTCTCTCTCTCTCTCTCTCTCTCTCTCTCTCTCTCTCTCTCTCTCACTCACACACACACACACACACACACAAATACACACAAAAACACACAGACAGTGCGTGTCGGGAGTGGCTTGTCACTCATGCACACACACACACACACACACACACACACACACAAATCTACACAAAAACCTAAACACACAAATACAAATATGTGAAGCGTGCATGCGCAGGTAAATATACACGTACACGACGTGTACTATTCTACATACGTGTGCACACACACACGTACACACACGTGCATGCAACAACATCAAATTCCGCCAACATTTCCAAACTCACGTCTTGATACCGGTCCATGCACCGCCCTAAGCACTTTTGATCACTGCTACTCAAGCTAGTGCCGGGAGCAGTGATGCAAACCTTGAAGCACTTGTCACGCACGGTCTGCAGCGTCCAGGAATGGAAGCGGAGGCGTGAAGAGTGTTTTGTGTGATTCACGAGCATGCGGCAAAAACGCACGGCTCACAGGCCACACATCAAAGCATCAGTCCCACCTGGTAGAACTCTTGCACTAACTGGGAGCGGAGCGTGTTCTGGACCTGCAAAGAGTACACGCATGGCACAACACCGTTGGCTCAATCCACAAGTCAATTGTAGCTGTGCTCCTCCTGTGTGGTGGTTTCCTCTAGTCAGGCGGTTTACCACTCACCTCACTCATCAGGGCACCCTCATCAACTTTCTCCCCTCCTCCTCCCGGTTTTGGTCTTCCGAAATCCATTTCTGCGGCCTATTTCAATGCAAATAAAAATTCCTAGTTTATTTTTCCTTAGCATTGAAACCAATCTTGTAGAATGCCAGCTTTAGTTTGCATATCTGTACCTAGTGTATATCTGTACATGGTGTAGTGCAAGGCCTTACGTTCTAGTCTCCTCTACTTGTCAACAGAGCGGTCCATGCAAGACCTGAAACACACATGAGCATGAAAGCACTTGAGGTACACTTGACGAGAGCCAATACTACGCCACGCGCACTCAGCAGCAGGTAGGTTTGCAGTGTGTGCACTTGTGCGGTTAGTGCGGCAGCGTGTGCACTTGCACATTGCAAGTTCTGCTTGATGAAGGGGAAGTGTGGAAACGTACGCAAACACGCCAAATAAAAGGTGCAACCAAATATATACGCGCGAGAAGTAAAACCGGTACCAGCAGCTGGGAGCGGAGCAAGCTACATAGCAAGTTAAATAGACCTATCTGTGCATCTTTTGCACGGATACGTGGCGACAAGCAGCCGTGTAACATAAGCTGGGATTTGCAGAACATGGTAACTTGCACTTCTCATTTGAAATGGATTTTCAGAAAGAGGAGGCCTGCCTACGCTGTCTTGACAATAGGACGCCTTTGCCTGTTTGTAGTTTTTTTTAGCTCGGCTTGCAAACATAAAAACACAATACAAGAGCAGATCCAGCAGATTCTGACAATGAAATGCTATCTGCAGCAATGATTACCATTCACCAGGCACGCAGAAAGAGAGCAAACAAATTTGCCGTGTCCTCCGAAGAGAACAACTACAAAGCGCTAAGTTGTTTCATCTGTTATAAAAATGTTCCTCCCGTTGCAGAGACTTGAGTGATTCTCTCTATAAATGCAGGAGGAGAGGACCTGCCTTGCGTCCTGGGAAGTTGTGCGCTGCCGCAGGCAGCAATGAAAGCAGTAGCAAGGATGGACAGAAAATCATAGATCTAGGAGAGGCTGGTGTTATCTCGCTTCCTGTGTCTCCGGGGTGTGAACTTGTTCCTTGTAAGCTTGAATTCCCGCTTGGACTTGTGCTTGAGGAGAAACAAGAGGAGAGGGAGGAGCGAAGGGTGGTGGTCGCCGAGGTCACTGGCGAGAACGCGGCAAAGGCGCAGGTAAAATAGCAGCCCTCCAGTCATCAGGGACGTACGATAGCAACTGCTGTGAGCAAGATTACATTTTTGCCTGGTTTCCATTGACATTAGATGGCCTCAGTTGTGAGCTTAAAGAGTTATTAGCGAGCAATTATCGTACGTGCCTTTGTCCAGGTGAAATGTGGGGACGTGCTGCTCTGCTGTAGCGCTGCTTCAAGGCAAATGTCGTTCCCGGCATGGCAGCTAGTGCTTGGAGGTGGGTCAAAGGAGAGGTGTTGTATCAATCGCTGCTACTCCTTTTGTGTTTTGAGTCTATTTAGGTAAGTTAAGGTTACATCGCTATATATGCCTCAGGGGCATCTGAGCGGAAGCTTGGAAAAAGCCTGTAACCACACCTATCTAAACAAAAGGGGAAGCGTCTATGACAAGCAAGAGAAAGAGTCGGAAATAAAAGGTTTAGTTTCGAGGAGAAAAAGAGAGTCAAGTACGGCTTAAGAACTAGCAAAAAATGGTCTGTATTTGCATGATATCACGCAGGAAATCCATGAGCAAAAGTATACACAAGCAAAATTGTGTGGCTGTTTGAGTGGCAACCACGTGACACGTGATTATGCAGTCGGCAAAACCCCTCAGCTGATTCCTATGCTAATAAGGATCAGTGAGCCTTATATCAAAATAGGGATACTTTTAAAACGTCTCTTGTGTGCAGGAGGGGGCACACCTGTCATTGCTCGTGTGCCCGTCATGACAATAGGAAAGCCGTTTGCTTTTGTCGCACAAGCGATAAAGAGCAACCTGGACTTGAAAGATAGCAGGTAAAATACGTCGCTGTCTGCAATGACTTGATGATTGTTTTGGTTTACCTTTGCGTGAGGGATTATGTCATTTTGTATTACCAAGAACCTGAGCGACTCCAGTTGCTTACTGATGTAGAAAGGTGGCAGTGCTTTCTTTTCTGGGTGGAATAAATTAATAATTTACATTCAGTTTGAGGCTTTGCTGTGTAAGCATAACTTACAACTGGGCGTGACCATCATCCAGGCTGATTGGCTGATCTGCTGCTGACTGGTCTCGGCCAGACCCATATAAATACAGAAGCTCAGATACAAAGAGGAAAAGTATAGTGTTCTGCTGAAACAGATTGGTTGTTGACTTGATGCAGCAAATAAGGTCGGGTTGCCGAGAAGTCCTCCAAAATGGCGTAAATAAAAAGGAGTAATAACTCCTCAGCTCGCAAACCCGATGATCTTGGCAAGTTAAATAGACAAGTTAGATGGACTACATAGAGTGACTCCAATGATTTTGGCAAGCGAATATCATGAAATGTTGTTCACCATGTTTACACTGTCCCTCCCTCATGCAGGGTGGATCTAGTGTTTCAAAGACCTTGTGTCCAGAGCAAGAACGACAACAGCGGTGAAGCGGCGGAGGAAAAAGACAATAGTGCCAGCGTTTTCAGTCCCAAGCTTTTTGAATAGCTTAATGTGTTAAAAAGATGCTGTCGAGGGAAGAAATGGAGATCAGAAGAAGGGTTTGACTGCAGGCAGGTCACAAAAGGCTGAAAGAAAAAAAGAAACATGTTGGCAGCTACAACAAATATTATTGGCATGCCACGTCCAAACAACCAATGGATTAGGATAGGATGTTGTTTCGTGTTCTGCACAGCCCAATGGATGCAGAGACACACAATATCCCGCCTGGAGAATAAAAGGGAGCAAGCTTCTCAGTGGGGTCTAGGAGGCATAAGCCTGCACACCACAGTAAACCCGAGGCTGTGAATGGAATTTCCCTGCACGATTGCTGTATGCGGTATCTGTTGCTCCTGTTCGGTTGGTGTGGAGGGTGGAGGTTTTTGGAACCAGGTGTAGTCAGCCTTCAGAGTGCGTTGTCATACAGACATTAACTCAAGGTAAGATTACATCGCTATATATGCCTCAGGGGGCATCTCAGCGGAAGTTTGGAAAAAGCCTGAAACTACACCTGGCTAGACAAAAGAAATAGAAGCTAGAGGAAACATGAAACTGATGTATGTAGAAGAGAAAAGTGTATAGAGAAAGAGAACGTTTGTTTTGAAGAAGCTCGAAGAGAAAGCATCAAGGAGAACGAGAAAAAGCTGCAAATATGTCTCAGGATGTGTGTGTAAACCACACCTAGCTAGACAAAAGGGGAAACGTCCAAGAGAAACAAGAGGAAGAAAAAGAAAGTTGGAGAAAAAGCGAGAAGTTGGAAGCCAAAAAGGGAGCTGTAGTATAACCAGCAGAAAAAGTTTGGTCACCACCTTGTAATACAGACATTAATTTAAGCTGGTAGAACGGACCGATACAATCTCTTGCCGAAATCCTCTCACGAACTACAAGTCGGGATAATGAACACCTCGGGATGCATCGGGATGCTTTGAAAAAGTGATAATTATCTGGATGCTTGCATGGTTGCAGAAGAAAGGCGAACTCTGATTAAAATTGTCGTATTCATTTTGTAGCGAAGATCTTGGATCAAATTTTTTCAAACAAAAACTATTAATAAATTTATTTATTATCACTGGAGCTCTCTCCGTCTGTTCTTGGGTTCCCCGTGAAATTTGAAAGGTCGTTTGCAGAAGTAATAGGCAAGGGCATGTTGCGTTTTCTGCCACACACTTCTTGCCCAAGAGTGAACGGGTGCATGGGCGTGGGATGCAACGCTTTTACTAGGAAAGCCAGAACCCGGACCCAGAGCCAAAAAAATGATATGTTTGAGCGCTTTGAAGGCTTCCGGCAGCACGCTGAGTACGTGGTCCAGTAGAAGTGTCTATGCATGCCTCGCGAGGCGCGTGTACATGCATTTCATTGTTTCTTGCCTATCTGTCGCTGCTGCAGGGCAGCCTCTCTTGGACCCAGCCTGTCGTTCACCGTAGGTAGTGGAAAGACTCCAGCACCCGCCTCTACTCGTGCACAGCAGGGCTGCACACCTGTGTACGTGAGTGAGTTGCGTCCTGGAGAGGTACATGGCCACAGATCCCTCACAGGTAGGTTGGCCGACCCATTCGAGTATACATCATGTACCGTATATATGTATGTTACATTTTTGCCTATTTCTTGCAATTCTTGAATTTCTGGTATTCCTACACTCTACAGTTTACTACGGTTTACTTATATGGTTCATACGGTGTAAATATGTGTACACATATACAGAAAACCCACGTACAGTCCTGGCTAACTCTACGCACAGGCCGCCTTGTTGTAGACCCTATTGCCGTCAATGCAGTTCACTCATTGCTGGAAGATGAGCGGGGCGATACGGTGCGGGTAAGTGGATGGGGAATCGAGACAGCAACTGACTTACTTTTGGCGACAATCTGAGTAACCTGCCCCGTCTGTGCCCTTACAGGTGGCCATTTACAACCTGTTGCCCAGAGATACATCCAGAGACGCAGCACAGGCACATGCTAACCAGGTGTATATCATATAGCTAGGGTTGGCCAGAACCATATATGTACGGTGTATATACGGTATTTTTAACAGGGGAATCACAAAATATACGGTCATATACGGTGCATTTATACGGTTCTGGCCAACCCTACATATAGCAGGTCAAGGTCTCGTTAAACGGCTGTGGTGAACAGGAAGCTGCAAGCACATCCTTTGCTGTTATAGAACATCCTCATGGCGCTGGCTGTGTTACAGAAGCAAAGGAAAACTACGCAGGCAGTGATAAACCACACCCCACAGCAATTTAGGAAGGAGCTACTCTGGTACTGAATGCCGTAAAACTCCTCTACCACAAAGAAAAAGAGAAAAGGTTAATGGGGATCTGGAGGGCACTTCGTCATTCTTCTTTTAGAAGTGTCAGCCCCTGTTCTTACATCCTTCTCTGCGCCAGGTGCTTGGTAAGGGCCGCCACATCACCATTCGGTCACCCTTCTTCAAACATCAAGCTGATGGCAGTCATGGGATCCGAGTGGATGATCCACAGCAGGTCAGTAGTTGTTCACTCTCTGCTTTGAACGCCCTTGAACCGAGCATCCTTCTCAGCCAGCTTTTTCGAGGAATTAGAATAACATTCACTCCTGTATGCTTGAAAAACAAGGAACGATTGTTTACAACAGGCTTGGCACCGACATTTGGAACCCACATACATGGGTTTGTGATCTGCCATAACCTTCAAGGCCTCTAGATCAATGCGCAATGCGCTGAAGATAAACACAGGTTGGCTAGGGAGTGATGGTAGAAGAGCTCACTGCAAACATAGTTTGCCTACACACGTTAACAATACACCCATACTGGCCAGACTTATGTAAGAGTGGCACAAGTTGCACGTCCAACCTATGGCTTCTAACGGCTTAGTATTTCCCCCTTGTCCTTCTTCCCCTGCGTGTCTTCAGGTTGAGTGGGCTGATAACATGAGCACAGCCCCGGATGGTATTGCAGGTCCAACAGCGGGCTGGGGGAGCGCCCTAGGAGACAGCCACAGTAGCAGCAGCAGCAACTCAAGAGCAACAGGCAAGGCAGGCAAAGGCTTTGGCAGCAGCACCACCAGTAGCAGAGGCAAAGGGGCCAAGAAGGAGTCCAAGGCAAAGAAGCGTGCACAGCAAGAGGAGGGACGCAAGGCAGGGAGAGCGCCAGGAGCACCAGATGCAGCAGAAGTTCCAAAAGGTGGCTCCACTCCTGGAATTCTGGAGCAAGAGCTGCGTTGGTTGGGTGATTTCTTATCCGCCAAGATTATGCGCTTTACACTCCCAATGTTGTCTCAGGCCACTGGTTTCAACCTAGAACTGGACACGCGCATCTCGCCCTTTCATGAGGAGGCGGCGATGTCAGGGTGGGTCCTGGCTTATTAAGCAAGATTGTGATATGTGTCAGTCGTTAAGCAGGTAATATGCCCATGGTGCAATTAATGATATGTATCAGCCTGCTTGTTCTGTTAATTGCCATTGGGCAAGATAGTTACCGTTTTTCAGGCTTATCACTGACAGTGTTGCATGCCAATGAGCCGGTATATGGAGCTAATGGGCATTTTGCTGTGTGTCAGATAACCTGCAAGGTTCTGTGTAGGCAACCAATGTTCTTTCCTGTGTAAAGCAAACAAAAGAACTGCCAGTAGTGCTTGGGACCACTACCAGCAGCAGCAAGTATAAAGTATAATCCACTAGACAGCAAAACGGGTGCAGGTGGCCTGCTGGGTGTGATGAAAGGCGCTCCAAGACCATGCTCCATCTTGGCTACGAGACTGCATGGTAAGTGTGGAAAGAACAGCTTTGGGACGATCCTGCGCTTTTGGGGGTGCAAGGAGTGCCAAGAGTTGCTGGATTGCTCAAACCTGTGCAGCTTTTAGCTAGTAGCGGCTACATGGACACCCACATGCTCCACGTGTTCTAGACGTGTCCATTTGTTTACTGCAAGAAGCACAACATTTGCACCTTGGTGGGGCTCCGGCTATTGTACGCTTTTGGAGGAATTTACTGTACTCGATTTCAAAGCAGCTTCCTTAGTTAATGAATGGGGTTGTTTTGACTGCCTGCTTGTGTTTTTCGTTTTTGAGCCTTATGGCGTCGTTCCTTGATACAATTTGTTCACTTCTACTTTCTCACCTGCAGCTGCATGGACGTTCACAAGGTTGCCTTATTCAGGCAGCAGTCACATGAAGAGATCCTGGCTGCAGAGCAAGACAACTTGCTCGCTCGCATGCCTGCCTCTGCTCTCAATTCCAAGAACGGCGCCGATGCGTTCTTTGAGTGGCTCCATTCAGCACCCGTAGGAAGTGTCAAAAGTTTTGAAAGAAACCCCTATCCATCTGGCATCATCTACAACAGCTTCACCAACACCCCGGTGCACGGAGATGAGGTGACTTTGGAGGCTTGCGGCGCAGAGCTTGTGCATGTGGCAGTGGGGTTTGTTGATCTCAACACAGCAGCGGCAGCAGCAGCAGCGGCGGCAGCGGCGGCGGCAGCAGGAGGCTCAGAGGCACGCCTGCAGCTGCGCTGGGTGGGCTATGACTTGTCTGTGCACGCAGCTGCAAAGTCCGCAGTGGTGGCCCAGATGCTGGCTGATGGCGCTGAGGTTGATCAAATCCTCCAGGTACGGCTGCTCCTGCAATCGTTTTTGTGTGGATTATTCTCCAGGGAGATCACATGTTGCTTTCCCTGTTGATTAGATTGATGGAAGGCTGATTATTGGTTATACACTGCCTGCATGCTCTTGTACAGACAAGCCGCTTCACAGTTTTCAACTTTAAGCAGCTTCACTGGTGCTTGAGTGTGTGAATGTGTGTGTGTGTGTGTGTGTGTGTGCGTGCGTGCGTGCGTGCGTGCGTGCGTGTGCATGTATGTGTGTGCATGCCTGCATGCGTGTGTGCGTAATTGCGTGCATATGTGTTGTCAAATTAGATCATCTATATCTACATCACATCATGCAGGTATGGTACGGCTCAACTTGGTCACCCAGCACCAGCTTTTCTTTTCAGAAGGCAGTGGCTGGCGCCCTTCCTTCTGCTGCTCCCCCTGTCATGGACTTGCTTAACCACTGGCACAGCTGCAGCGAGCTGAGCCTCACAAAAACACGCCAGCTCTGGTTGTCTTCAAGAAAACGATCTGCAGCGGTGATTGGCAACTTTGTTCGCAAGGTGAGGCTTGTGTCTCACAATGCTCCAGGACCTGTTTTTTACTTTTTGGGAATTGGTAGAGCCTGCACCTTGCAAACAGAAATGAGGTATTTTCACTGATCCTCAATCACAGCCCTGCGAAGCTCTTTGGTTCTTTGGCTCTTTGTTACTGCCCTTTTTACTGCCCTGCTGCTTGTCGCTTTAATACAATCCCACCCTGCTACCCTGCCATCTACCTAGGTAACTAAACGTTGTCCCTGCAGGCCGACCGCATTGCTTTTTCTAAGTACTTTATCAGTGGTGAGCTGCTTCAAGGCACATCAGGCAACCTCACAATGTTTGCAGTCCCTCCAGAGCTTGGAACCAAGGATAATGATGAAAATTTCCTGCAGGTAGCGCTTTCAATGTAATCATGAGGGTAGCTGCCCTGAAAGCCTAGTGGCCCGTGGTCAGGCCAGACTCTTCGAGGTCGCGGGTTTGAATCCGCCTGGTAGCGTGAGTACTTTGCCGTCCGTCAGCTACGTCTCCGATACCCTAATCCGTGCTTGAGGTGTTATCACCCCTGCGTATTTTTCTTTTCTTTTTCTTTTCTTTATAATCATTAAAAAGGCTTTTATCAACAGCATAGTCTCTTACCATATCCTCATTTAAGATTTGGGCAATCAATCCCAAGGCTTGGAACTTTTGCATTGTTTTTAAGTTATCCCCAAAGGCGAAAAAAACTCTTCTGCTGCTGAGCTACCCACTTGCAACTCATCATATACAGCTCTGCAGAGAGCGTCATCTCACCCCAATTTTCCTTGCCCCTAACACTGACTGTAGGCCAAGAGATCATGGTGCTTTTTTGCTAACATCTGGTGCCTGTTTCTTGTTAGTTATGAAGCGACAAAGCATCAGTCCCACCTGGTAGAACTCTTGCACTAACTGGGAGCGGAGCGTGTTCTGGACCTGCAAAGAGTACACGCATGGCACAACACCGTTGGCTCAATCCACAAGTCAATTGTAGCTGTGCTCCTCCTGTGTGGTGGTTTCCTCTAGTCAGGCGGTTTACCACTCACCTCACTCATCAGGGCACCCTCATCAACTTTCTCCCCTCCTCCTCCCGGTTTTGGTCTTCCGAAATCCATTTCTGCGGCCTATTTCAATGCAAATAAAAATTCCTAGTTTATTTTTCCTTAGCATTGAAACCAATCTTGTAGAATGCCAGCTTTAGTTTGCATATCTGTACCTAGTGTATATCTGTACATGGTGTAGTGCAAGGCCTTACGTTCTAGTCTCCTCTACTTGTCAACAGAGCGGTCCATGCAAGACCTGAAACACACATGAGCATGAAAGCACTTGAGGTACACTTGACGAGAGCCAATACTACGCCACGCGCACTCAGCAGCAGGTAGGTTTGCAGTGTGTGCACTTGTGCGGTTAGTGCGGCAGCGTGTGCACTTGCACATTGCAAGTTCTGCTTGATGAAGGGGAAGTGTGGAAACGTACGCAAACACGCCAAATAAAAGGTGCAACCAAATATATACGCGCGAGAAGTAAAACCGGTACCAGCAGCTGGGAGCGGAGCAAGCTACATAGCAAGTTAAATAGACCTATCTGTGCATCTTTTGCACGGATACGTGGCGACAAGCAGCCGTGTAACATAAGCTGGGATTTGCAGAACATGGTAACTTGCACTTCTCATTTGAAATGGATTTTCAGAAAGAGGAGGCCTGCCTACGCTGTCTTGACAATAGGACGCCTTTGCCTGTTTGTAGTTTTTTTTAGCTCGGCTTGCAAACATAAAAACACAATACAAGAGCAGATCCAGCAGATTCTGACAATGAAATGCTATCTGCAGCAATGATTACCATTCACCAGGCACGCAGAAAGAGAGCAAACAAATTTGCCGTGTCCTCCGAAGAGAACAACTACAAAGCGCTAAGTTGTTTCATCTGTTATAAAAATGTTCCTCCCGTTGCAGAGACTTGAGTGATTCTCTCTATAAATGCAGGAGGAGAGGACCTGCCTTGCGTCCTGGGAAGTTGTGCGCTGCCGCAGGCAGCAATGAAAGCAGTAGCAAGGATGGACAGAAAATCATAGATCTAGGAGAGGCTGGTGTTATCTCGCTTCCTGTGTCTCCGGGGTGTGAACTTGTTCCTTGTAAGCTTGAATTCCCGCTTGGACTTGTGCTTGAGGAGAAACAAGAGGAGAGGGAGGAGCGAAGGGTGGTGGTCGCCGAGGTCACTGGCGAGAACGCGGCAAAGGCGCAGGTAAAATAGCAGCCCTCCAGTCATCAGGGACGTACGATAGCAACTGCTGTGAGCAAGATTACATTTTTGCCTGGTTTCCATTGACATTAGATGGCCTCAGTTGTGAGCTTAAAGAGTTATTAGCGAGCAATTATCGTACGTGCCTTTGTCCAGGTGAAATGTGGGGACGTGCTGCTCTGCTGTAGCGCTGCTTCAAGGCAAATGTCGTTCCCGGCATGGCAGCTAGTGCTTGGAGGTGGGTCAAAGGAGAGGTGTTGTATCAATCGCTGCTACTCCTTTTGTGTTTTGAGTCTATTTAGGTAAGTTAAGGTTACATCGCTATATATGCCTCAGGGGCATCTGAGCGGAAGCTTGGAAAAAGCCTGTAACCACACCTATCTAAACAAAAGGGGAAGCGTCTATGACAAGCAAGAGAAAGAGTCGGAAATAAAAGGTTTAGTTTCGAGGAGAAAAAGAGAGTCAAGTACGGCTTAAGAACTAGCAAAAAATGGTCTGTATTTGCATGATATCACGCAGGAAATCCATGAGCAAAAGTATACACAAGCAAAATTGTGTGGCTGTTTGAGTGGCAACCACGTGACACGTGATTATGCAGTCGGCAAAACCCCTCAGCTGATTCCTATGCTAATAAGGATCAGTGAGCCTTATATCAAAATAGGGATACTTTTAAAACGTCTCTTGTGTGCAGGAGGGGGCACACCTGTCATTGCTCGTGTGCCCGTCATGACAATAGGAAAGCCGTTTGCTTTTGTCGCACAAGCGATAAAGAGCAACCTGGACTTGAAAGATAGCAGGTAAAATACGTCGCTGTCTGCAATGACTTGATGATTGTTTTGGTTTACCTTTGCGTGAGGGATTATGTCATTTTGTATTACCAAGAACCTGAGCGACTCCAGTTGCTTACTGATGTAGAAAGGTGGCAGTGCTTTCTTTTCTGGGTGGAATAAATTAATAATTTACATTCAGTTTGAGGCTTTGCTGTGTAAGCATAACTTACAACTGGGCGTGACCATCATCCAGGCTGATTGGCTGATCTGCTGCTGACTGGTCTCGGCCAGACCCATATAAATACAGAAGCTCAGATACAAAGAGGAAAAGTATAGTGTTCTGCTGAAACAGATTGGTTGTTGACTTGATGCAGCAAATAAGGTCGGGTTGCCGAGAAGTCCTCCAAAATGGCGTAAATAAAAAGGAGTAATAACTCCTCAGCTCGCAAACCCGATGATCTTGGCAAGTTAAATAGACAAGTTAGATGGACTACATAGAGTGACTCCAATGATTTTGGCAAGCGAATATCATGAAATGTTGTTCACCATGTTTACACTGTCCCTCCCTCATGCAGGGTGGATCTAGTGTTTCAAAGACCTTGTGTCCAGAGCAAGAACGACAACAGCGGTGAAGCGGCGGAGGAAAAAGACAATAGTGCCAGCGTTTTCAGTCCCAAGCTTTTTGAATAGCTTAATGTGTTAAAAAGATGCTGTCGAGGGAAGAAATGGAGATCAGAAGAAGGGTTTGACTGCAGGCAGGTCACAAAAGGCTGAAAGAAAAAAAGAAACATGTTGGCAGCTACAACAAATATTATTGGCATGCCACGTCCAAACAACCAATGGATTAGGATAGGATGTTGTTTCGTGTTCTGCACAGCCCAATGGATGCAGAGACACACAATATCCCGCCTGGAGAATAAAAGGGAGCAAGCTTCTCAGTGGGGTCTAGGAGGCATAAGCCTGCACACCACAGTAAACCCGAGGCTGTGAATGGAATTTCCCTGCACGATTGCTGTATGCGGTATCTGTTGCTCCTGTTCGGTTGGTGTGGAGGGTGGAGGTTTTTGGAACCAGGTGTAGTCAGCCTTCAGAGTGCGTTGTCATACAGACATTAACTCAAGGTAAGATTACATCGCTATATATGCCTCAGGGGGCATCTCAGCGGAAGTTTGGAAAAAGCCTGAAACTACACCTGGCTAGACAAAAGAAATAGAAGCTAGAGGAAACATGAAACTGATGTATGTAGAAGAGAAAAGTGTATAGAGAAAGAGAACGTTTGTTTTGAAGAAGCTCGAAGAGAAAGCATCAAGGAGAACGAGAAAAAGCTGCAAATATGTCTCAGGATGTGTGTGTAAACCACACCTAGCTAGACAAAAGGGGAAACGTCCAAGAGAAACAAGAGGAAGAAAAAGAAAGTTGGAGAAAAAGCGAGAAGTTGGAAGCCAAAAAGGGAGCTGTAGTATAACCAGCAGAAAAAGTTTGGTCACCACCTTGTAATACAGACATTAATTTAAGCTGGTAGAACGGACCGATACAATCTCTTGCCGAAATCCTCTCACGAACTACAAGTCGGGATAATGAACACCTCGGGATGCATCGGGATGCTTTGAAAAAGTGATAATTATCTGGATGCTTGCATGGTTGCAGAAGAAAGGCGAACTCTGATTAAAATTGTCGTATTCATTTTGTAGCGAAGATCTTGGATCAAATTTTTTCAAACAAAAACTATTAATAAATTTATTTATTATCACTGGAGCTCTCTCCGTCTGTTCTTGGGTTCCCCGTGAAATTTGAAAGGTCGTTTGCAGAAGTAATAGGCAAGGGCATGTTGCGTTTTCTGCCACACACTTCTTGCCCAAGAGTGAACGGGTGCATGGGCGTGGGATGCAACGCTTTTACTAGGAAAGCCAGAACCCGGACCCAGAGCCAAAAAAATGATATGTTTGAGCGCTTTGAAGGCTTCCGGCAGCACGCTGAGTACGTGGTCCAGTAGAAGTGTCTATGCATGCCTCGCGAGGCGCGTGTACATGCATTTCATTGTTTCTTGCCTATCTGTCGCTGCTGCAGGGCAGCCTCTCTTGGACCCAGCCTGTCGTTCACCGTAGGTAGTGGAAAGACTCCAGCACCCGCCTCTACTCGTGCACAGCAGGGCTGCACACCTGTGTACGTGAGTGAGTTGCGTCCTGGAGAGGTACATGGCCACAGATCCCTCACAGGTAGGTTGGCCGACCCATTCGAGTATACATCATGTACCGTATATATGTATGTTACATTTTTGCCTATTTCTTGCAATTCTTGAATTTCTGGTATTCCTACACTCTACAGTTTACTACGGTTTACTTATATGGTTCATACGGTGTAAATATGTGTACACATATACAGAAAACCCACGTACAGTCCTGGCTAACTCTACGCACAGGCCGCCTTGTTGTAGACCCTATTGCCGTCAATGCAGTTCACTCATTGCTGGAAGATGAGCGGGGCGATACGGTGCGGGTAAGTGGATGGGGAATCGAGACAGCAACTGACTTACTTTTGGCGACAATCTGAGTAACCTGCCCCGTCTGTGCCCTTACAGGTGGCCATTTACAACCTGTTGCCCAGAGATACATCCAGAGACGCAGCACAGGCACATGCTAACCAGGTGTATATCATATAGCTAGGGTTGGCCAGAACCATATATGTACGGTGTATATACGGTATTTTTAACAGGGGAATCACAAAATATACGGTCATATACGGTGCATTTATACGGTTCTGGCCAACCCTACATATAGCAGGTCAAGGTCTCGTTAAACGGCTGTGGTGAACAGGAAGCTGCAAGCACATCCTTTGCTGTTATAGAACATCCTCATGGCGCTGGCTGTGTTACAGAAGCAAAGGAAAACTACGCAGGCAGTGATAAACCACACCCCACAGCAATTTAGGAAGGAGCTACTCTGGTACTGAATGCCGTAAAACTCCTCTACCACAAAGAAAAAGAGAAAAGGTTAATGGGGATCTGGAGGGCACTTCGTCATTCTTCTTTTAGAAGTGTCAGCCCCTGTTCTTACATCCTTCTCTGCGCCAGGTGCTTGGTAAGGGCCGCCACATCACCATTCGGTCACCCTTCTTCAAACATCAAGCTGATGGCAGTCATGGGATCCGAGTGGATGATCCACAGCAGGTCAGTAGTTGTTCACTCTCTGCTTTGAACGCCCTTGAACCGAGCATCCTTCTCAGCCAGCTTTTTCGAGGAATTAGAATAACATTCACTCCTGTATGCTTGAAAAACAAGGAACGATTGTTTACAACAGGCTTGGCACCGACATTTGGAACCCACATACATGGGTTTGTGATCTGCCATAACCTTCAAGGCCTCTAGATCAATGCGCAATGCGCTGAAGATAAACACAGGTTGGCTAGGGAGTGATGGTAGAAGAGCTCACTGCAAACATAGTTTGCCTACACACGTTAACAATACACCCATACTGGCCAGACTTATGTAAGAGTGGCACAAGTTGCACGTCCAACCTATGGCTTCTAACGGCTTAGTATTTCCCCCTTGTCCTTCTTCCCCTGCGTGTCTTCAGGTTGAGTGGGCTGATAACATGAGCACAGCCCCGGATGGTATTGCAGGTCCAACAGCGGGCTGGGGGAGCGCCCTAGGAGACAGCCACAGTAGCAGCAGCAGCAACTCAAGAGCAACAGGCAAGGCAGGCAAAGGCTTTGGCAGCAGCACCACCAGTAGCAGAGGCAAAGGGGCCAAGAAGGAGTCCAAGGCAAAGAAGCGTGCACAGCAAGAGGAGGGACGCAAGGCAGGGAGAGCGCCAGGAGCACCAGATGCAGCAGAAGTTCCAAAAGGTGGCTCCACTCCTGGAATTCTGGAGCAAGAGCTGCGTTGGTTGGGTGATTTCTTATCCGCCAAGATTATGCGCTTTACACTCCCAATGTTGTCTCAGGCCACTGGTTTCAACCTAGAACTGGACACGCGCATCTCGCCCTTTCATGAGGAGGCGGCGATGTCAGGGTGGGTCCTGGCTTATTAAGCAAGATTGTGATATGTGTCAGTCGTTAAGCAGGTAATATGCCCATGGTGCAATTAATGATATGTATCAGCCTGCTTGTTCTGTTAATTGCCATTGGGCAAGATAGTTACCGTTTTTCAGGCTTATCACTGACAGTGTTGCATGCCAATGAGCCGGTATATGGAGCTAATGGGCATTTTGCTGTGTGTCAGATAACCTGCAAGGTTCTGTGTAGGCAACCAATGTTCTTTCCTGTGTAAAGCAAACAAAAGAACTGCCAGTAGTGCTTGGGACCACTACCAGCAGCAGCAAGTATAAAGTATAATCCACTAGACAGCAAAACGGGTGCAGGTGGCCTGCTGGGTGTGATGAAAGGCGCTCCAAGACCATGCTCCATCTTGGCTACGAGACTGCATGGTAAGTGTGGAAAGAACAGCTTTGGGACGATCCTGCGCTTTTGGGGGTGCAAGGAGTGCCAAGAGTTGCTGGATTGCTCAAACCTGTGCAGCTTTTAGCTAGTAGCGGCTACATGGACACCCACATGCTCCACGTGTTCTAGACGTGTCCATTTGTTTACTGCAAGAAGCACAACATTTGCACCTTGGTGGGGCTCCGGCTATTGTACGCTTTTGGAGGAATTTACTGTACTCGATTTCAAAGCAGCTTCCTTAGTTAATGAATGGGGTTGTTTTGACTGCCTGCTTGTGTTTTTCGTTTTTGAGCCTTATGGCGTCGTTCCTTGATACAATTTGTTCACTTCTACTTTCTCACCTGCAGCTGCATGGACGTTCACAAGGTTGCCTTATTCAGGCAGCAGTCACATGAAGAGATCCTGGCTGCAGAGCAAGACAACTTGCTCGCTCGCATGCCTGCCTCTGCTCTCAATTCCAAGAACGGCGCCGATGCGTTCTTTGAGTGGCTCCATTCAGCACCCGTAGGAAGTGTCAAAAGTTTTGAAAGAAACCCCTATCCATCTGGCATCATCTACAACAGCTTCACCAACACCCCGGTGCACGGAGATGAGGTGACTTTGGAGGCTTGCGGCGCAGAGCTTGTGCATGTGGCAGTGGGGTTTGTTGATCTCAACACAGCAGCGGCAGCAGCAGCAGCGGCGGCAGCGGCGGCGGCAGCAGGAGGCTCAGAGGCACGCCTGCAGCTGCGCTGGGTGGGCTATGACTTGTCTGTGCACGCAGCTGCAAAGTCCGCAGTGGTGGCCCAGATGCTGGCTGATGGCGCTGAGGTTGATCAAATCCTCCAGGTACGGCTGCTCCTGCAATCGTTTTTGTGTGGATTATTCTCCAGGGAGATCACATGTTGCTTTCCCTGTTGATTAGATTGATGGAAGGCTGATTATTGGTTATACACTGCCTGCATGCTCTTGTACAGACAAGCCGCTTCACAGTTTTCAACTTTAAGCAGCTTCACTGGTGCTTGAGTGTGTGAATGTGTGTGTGTGTGTGTGTGTGTGTGCGTGCGTGCGTGCGTGCGTGCGTGCGTGTGCATGTATGTGTGTGCATGCCTGCATGCGTGTGTGCGTAATTGCGTGCATATGTGTTGTCAAATTAGATCATCTATATCTACATCACATCATGCAGGTATGGTACGGCTCAACTTGGTCACCCAGCACCAGCTTTTCTTTTCAGAAGGCAGTGGCTGGCGCCCTTCCTTCTGCTGCTCCCCCTGTCATGGACTTGCTTAACCACTGGCACAGCTGCAGCGAGCTGAGCCTCACAAAAACACGCCAGCTCTGGTTGTCTTCAAGAAAACGATCTGCAGCGGTGATTGGCAACTTTGTTCGCAAGGTGAGGCTTGTGTCTCACAATGCTCCAGGACCTGTTTTTTACTTTTTGGGAATTGGTAGAGCCTGCACCTTGCAAACAGAAATGAGGTATTTTCACTGATCCTCAATCACAGCCCTGCGAAGCTCTTTGGTTCTTTGGCTCTTTGTTACTGCCCTTTTTACTGCCCTGCTGCTTGTCGCTTTAATACAATCCCACCCTGCTACCCTGCCATCTACCTAGGTAACTAAACGTTGTCCCTGCAGGCCGACCGCATTGCTTTTTCTAAGTACTTTATCAGTGGTGAGCTGCTTCAAGGCACATCAGGCAACCTCACAATGTTTGCAGTCCCTCCAGAGCTTGGAACCAAGGATAATGATGAAAATTTCCTGCAGGTAGCGCTTTCAATGTAATCATGAGGGTAGCTGCCCTGAAAGCCTAGTGGCCCGTGGTCAGGCCAGACTCTTCGAGGTCGCGGGTTTGAATCCGCCTGGTAGCGTGAGTACTTTGCCGTCCGTCAGCTACGTCTCCGATACCCTAATCCGTGCTTGAGGTGTTATCACCCCTGCGTATTTTTCTTTTCTTTTTCTTTTCTTTATAATCATTAAAAAGGCTTTTATCAACAGCATAGTCTCTTACCATATCCTCATTTAAGATTTGGGCAATCAATCCCAAGGCTTGGAACTTTTGCATTGTTTTTAAGTTATCCCCAAAGGCGAAAAAAACTCTTCTGCTGCTGAGCTACCCACTTGCAACTCATCATATACAGCTCTGCAGAGAGCGTCATCTCACCCCAATTTTCCTTGCCCCTAACACTGACTGTAGGCCAAGAGATCATGGTGCTTTTTTGCTAACATCTGGTGCCTGTTTCTTGTTAGTTATGAAGCGACTTTAACATTAATCCCATCATATACATGTCTCTGTGCAATTGCAGACCATACCCTTCAAGGATGTATCTGAGCGTGTTTTCAAGAGCAACGGTCAGCTTGACATTATTGCTGCCGGAGTGGAGTACCTGCGCACGCGCATTGCATGCTTGGCAGACGCTGTCAAGAGCAGCCAGATCACCTTGGAGGTGTGTGCCCCTGTGGGCAGTGCTGCCAGATCACGAAACCTCCCAGGAGACGATACCAATTATTCATGCTTCTGCTGGGTTACCTGCGTTGTTCTTCCCTTGTATCTTTTCGACTCCCCTTTGGTACCTTTTGCAAGTTGGTACCTTTTCCAATTATGCTTTTTGCAGCAACAATTTCCCTTTGCTTCCCTCCGCATGACCTGCAACTATCGGTTCACCATGTCACTACATAACTTTAGGTGAACCACGGCATGGTGGACCCTGCCAACCCAGCCCTGCTTGCCCACATCGCGTCCCTCCAGCCCACCAGCATGAGCTGGAGCAACGTCTGTGACTACTACCATCCAGCTGAGTTCCACGCGATGGCACGCACATGCTCACGTGATGGCACGCACACAGCCCACATGATGAACTATGTGAAAAGTGTGAAGGGTGCATGCCACATGGACTATATGCTCAGCGACCCCATCAAGTCACCACATGTGAGCAAATTGTTTGTGGCGGTCTTTTAGAAATTTGCCTGAAAGGGAATTGCAGTTGCAGTCCTGATCAACGTTTGCACTCTGTATTTGCAGCCTCTATGCGTGTGTGTGTGTATCTGCATGTGTATATATGTATTGAATCATCATAAATGAGTTCCTTTGTAATTGTCTCTCAGGGTTTTATATAAAAAGGATTTGTAGCACCTTGTCAATACGCGTCCCTTTGCAGCTCCCCACCTGAGACCAGCCTTGCTTGAAAAATGATCTGCGCCAGCTTGCTTTTACAACCCATAGAATAGGCAGACTCAGCTGGGGGTGCATCTACACGGTCTCTCTCTTGCATCCTGACCTGCAGTTCCTGGAAGCAATGTACGAGGAAAGTCTGGTGCAGATTGATAACGAATACCAGCTAGCTGGTTACGAGCAGCTCCTGCTCAGCGCACCAGTGGACAATGTTCGCAATGTGGTAAATTAAAAGCAATGCCTGCTTCCAATGCCACTGAACTGCGATGTCCATTGCCATGTTCTTGGGTAGCGTACTGCAAACAAAGGCAAAGTTGTATTATGCATAACAATTGACTGTAGCGTCGTGGCTGGTGTTCCGTGCTCTAGGCATTTGCCTTTGACAATTAAGGACTAAACTCATCCACTCAACTCGCAGGTAGACTGCATGCTCTTCAAGATGCATCACGAGGTGAGCTCTACACATGGATGTCTGTGTAGCACACGAATTGTTCGCAACAATTGAGAATCAAAATCGTAAGTCCACCACCTTATCGTTGCAGACTACATATTAAACATTAAATCTAGGTTTGGCAATTATGCCCCAGCTGCAAGGCTGCCAATTCAGTGAACGATGCTCAGCTGGCATGCAGGGAGCAGCAAAACATGCTAAGCTTCTCTCCTTTTTACTGCAAGCAACCCATTTTCCCTTTCTTTGTCCTCAGGAGTGGGTGCACACCTTCTTTTGGAAGCATGGCAAGTTGCGGTGCCGCCATGAGCCCCCTGCTACAATAATTTCACTGGGTCACCTTCCCAACCAACAAAACCGCAGTCTGCAGGCAATGGTTCTGGAGGCCCCAGGTGTGAAACAAACAAACGACTACCTATTTTGTAGTAGTTAAAACCGTCATTCCCTTTGTACAGCTTCAGATCACTGCAGCATAAATGCACAAATTTGTTGTGTCAGCAACGCAAACTACCTTCTATTCACTTTAGCGTCTCTATACATTTTGGCTTTCAGGACTATACAACCCTATCAAGCGCACATGTGCAACCATGCGCACGGCATTCACATATGCCAACAAGCTTCCGCATGGAGTTGTGACGCCTAAAACCCGTGGATGACACAAGGCCAGGATGGGAGGGTTATAGCTAGATGTGACGCCATTTACAGTGTATTGTGCAATTCTTGCCTAACTTATCCTGTTTTGTCTAACTCTGCATTCCACAATTCCAGTTTGGGGAGGTCTAGTCGACGTCGAGAAGTCAAACTATCAGACGCTATTTTTTGGCGAAGCCCCCTTCAGGGGCGTAGCCCCTAGGTTTATTAACTTATTAATCTCGCCAAAGTTTATGCGTGGCCACCCAGCCTCACCCAGGCCACCCCCCGCCCTGAAACTTTGGCTAGCTTCCCAAACAAAACTGCTAGGAGGGTAGCCAAAAGTTGGAGAGCTCAAGTTGTCTATGTGAAGTTATATGGACCAAAGTTGAAACTTGGGTAAAAGTTTGGCCAAACTTAAATGCTCAGCACACCTCCCGCCCTGGAACTTTGGCCAGCCCCTTAAGTATGCTGATGGAACAGCTGCAAATTTAGGAAGGCTGGGGTGACGTGAGGAGTACGCTGGAGTAATCAGTCTGAGACAGAAAGGTTTGACCAGCCCAGAAATTCAGCACAGACCCCCCGGACAGCCACAAACTTGATAGGCTCCGTCAGCATGTATTCCTGAGCTCGCAATTTGGGGGCGAGACCTTGGGGAGGTTCGTCAAAAAATTGGTTTCTGATGAATTTGACATGAACTATTATTAATTGGTTTCAAGTTTTTTTTGCTGCCGAGGTCTGTTGGCTCATGCTTGCATGGAAGGTGACGCTCACTCTCTCACACACACACACACACACACACACACATACACACACACACACACACACGCACATGCGCACGCACACAAACGTGCACACGCACGCACTCACACGCACACACACATGCACACACACACACTCACACACGCACACACACACACACATGCACACAACACACACTTACTTCCACATACGCACGCACTCACATACTTGCACGTATGTGCAAGCATGCATGTGTGCACGCACGCACGTACATACACACACATAATGCGCATACACATGCATGCGTGTACACAGGCACACGTGCACATGCAAGCACGCACGCATGCACGCAACAAAAGAAATCCGGCAATTTGTTATAAGGTTGCACGCAAATAAAGAAGACGCCCACAACTGCTTCGCCAACTTTTCAGCGTTGCTTGCAACGCTTCCCCCACTGGTCCTCTAGTATGGTTGCCAGTACAAACAGCAATCCTAGGTATGGGCCTGGGTGGCATGGCACACTATGCCGCATTTCCGGCATGTCACCTGCTCCTTACCCCCTTCGCTTATTAGTCATGCTGGAAGCGTTGCCACTTCCAGCAGCGGAGGTTTTCCTACTCTTTGGAAAAGGGTATACTTGCAATTACCTAGTCAGAACAATGCCACAACTTGTCCACTTAATAATTATTATAATTGGGACCAGAAGGCCTGCACCTCTGATTGCACGATATTGGCAAAGAGGTAGTTGACAGAATGCACATGAAGCTTGGAAGCAATCTTTTTTATTCTTTGAGAAAGGCTCCATCGTGTAAGTGTTGTAGATGGCGATACCCATTCCCAAAAGGATGATGTAGTACATGCTTCTTAGGGTTAAAGTGGTGCAGAGATCTTTTTGCTGTTCTTGCCTGGTGCTCAGCTGGTTCTGCGCTCTAGTGTCCTTACAGTACTTGAACTTGATGAGGTAAATGTCTCGTTGGAGAATGCTGAGATCTTTGGGTCGGTGGTGTCTGGAGAAGGTGCATCTGCTGGTGGCGGCTGGCGGTGCCGCTGAAGTTCTCCCATTCTCCCCCAGCCCTTGCCCCTTGCCACTCCTAATAATTCACCCCCCTGCATTGCTTGTCTGTAGCTTTTTTTTTTGCGGAAGGAGCAACCAGTACATCATTTGGACGGCGGAGGTAAACCTATTTTGTCTGGGAAAGAGGGTGGAACGAACCACTTTGGTAAATTTTACTTTTAGTTTCATTTTAATTGTAGGCAGATTCCGCCTTCGGTGTTCTCCATACAGCAGATGATCCGCAAGTCCCAAGAGCGTTTAGAGTATTTTGTTGCTTCCCAGAAGGGTACTATTGCAGTTGGACTGATGGTATGGAACCCGACCTCGTTACATATGTGCGTGAATGCAGCCAAGGTCCGTGCACCACTGACTAGCATTAAAGTCATACCAGCAGTGATCAACAACTAATTCACAATATACATGCTTTAAGGTAAGGTTACATCACTATACATGCTATAGATAGCAAGCTGTGAACCATATAATGATTGCGGTGAGTGAGACATTGTTCAGACTTTATACGCTCCATCGTCCAAGACTGGAGTATTCAATATTCATGGACACACAATCTTTTGTTTCCTGGCAGAAGCACGCTGCAACCGCTGTTAATCTTGTGACACCTCAAAGATGCAGCACCCGCCGGCCATCCAATTTAAATGGTTGCGAATCTCACCTCTAAGCAGGGAATGCTCAACTCCTCTCACACTTAGCTTATTAATCACACCCTAATGATCATGCTTTTTGCCTTCAATAATGAATCAGTTGCAAAGAGGAAAAACAAAGGGAAACCAAGGGGAAACTTAAATTACATGGCTCAAAATATCTTGATTTGGCGGGTCCGGTCTATGGCTTTTCTGCAAGGTGATAGCAGGTGAAAGCAGGAGCCTGTGTACCTGAAGAGTTATAGGGCAAAAACTGATATGCGCACGCTCTTGCACTGATCACCTGTTTAGTGCACAACTCCAGCCAAAACATTTGCAAAAGCACTTTCTTACTCCATTCATGCAACTTATGTTTAATGAAATACGCGAAATGCAAGTTTGGAATTAATTGCTGGTAATTTGCCTGAGCACACCCGCGCGACCTACTTGGGGGCATTCCATGCATTTCTATGACCAGATGACCAGGCTCCCAGACCCCCCCCCTTATTCAAATCACCCAACAAGGGTGCCAATTGACTGGGCTTGGACTGAGGATTCTTAAAATGTATTTATTACTTGCTGTAAGTGACCAAAAAACCCTGGGGATCCCCCCAATTTTCCGAGGCCCCCTAAATGACCACCCACCAACCGACCCCTCAGAATGGACTCATTCATATGCCAATCGACAGCTCTCGATGTCAGGATTCCGAATATGTAATTTATATTTCATTTGAAACGTGGCATCACAAAATCATGATTAAAACAGCCTCCTGGGTGATAGGGTTAAAAATGATGACAGGGTAAAGAAATTGGTTGACAGTAAGGTGATAGGATAAAAGCTTTCAGAGGGGATCATAAACATGCTCGACTTTTTTTACAAGATGTCCAGGAGGCGCCAGGATGCACAAATTTTGGACGTCATGACCAAATCCCATCAAAAATTAAACACTCGGAATCCTCTTGTCGAGAGCTGTCGATCGATATAAGTATGGGTCCAATCGGAGGGGGGGGGGTCCAAGTTTTTTGGACCCCCCCTCCAAAGATTTACTGGGCCACTTCTTCAAAATTTTAAATATAACAGCGGAATACTCAGCTCAAGCCCAGTCGATTGGCACCCTTTTTGAGCAAATTGGGTTAAAGAGGGGGGGTCTGTGGACATGTCCAAAAGTCAGAGGTACACGCGTTCGGGTGCAGGCCGCAGGCCGCGGGGTGAGTCAAGGCAATGAAGCAGCAATTTACCCCAAACTTACAGGATTGTGCCACATGAGATATTCAGCGGAATTCTAAAGAAATGGAAGCAATGTGGGACTGTGCAAGCCAGTTATGGGTGCCTGGCAGGTCATGTGTGCATGGGCGTTTGTATCTCAATTTTTGCCCCATAACTCTGCAACACTTCAGTTTCAGATCTTGATGAGTATGCAGATGGATGCGAAATTCAAAACGGAGCAGATTGGTACCCTTTTTGTCTGGGTGGGGGCACTGGGTGATGGGTATTGGTTGGTTTGGGGGTCAAGGGCCCCCAAACCAAAAAATAGGGTTGACGTCCATTACTTTTTTTTGCGCCTCCTGAGGTCTCACAAAATGAAATGAGGCCATAGATAGGTGCTTTCCATTGGAAATGGCATACTAATTAGGATATCTCGCATAGTAAAGGAGCTTTACGGTACTCCGTACCAAAGTGGCTTTCTTTTCCTTCATCAATGTGGGGAGTGGTTTTCACTGCCTGCGTAGTTATTCTTTTCTTTTCTTCCTCGCCAACCACTGGGACAATATACGCCAGATGGTGAGAGCTGTTATGAAGTTTCAGCAGCAAAGTGGATTTCACGTCACAGCATGTCGCGCACTCCAATTGGCTAGCTCCATATTTCACACCCACAGGTATATCCATAAAATGTAAGATTTGGAGCTTGCCAATTGGGCTGGCTATACATGAGCCAAAGAGCATTAAGACTTGCCCATTTTAAAGCCTCTTTGGTCCCCCTCCAAGAATTTACTTCCATTTTTACACCAGTATATCTAGTGCACTTATTTATCAATGTGAGGAGTACATACCTGCAAATGGGGCAAACAGCAATACGCTCCCCGCCTGCGGCCATAGTAGGTCAGTGGATGACATTTTAATCTAAGGAATTAAATACAAGTTGCACCGTTCGCCAAAGGTCTAACACGTACATCATTGCATGTTTGCTCTGATCTACTCTGCTTAAAAACGCGACAAAACATCAGAGTGTTGGGGGCACATTTGTCTGTAACACAATGCAAGCTTTTCCCGAGCCAAGAGCTCATACGCACATTTGGAGCAACACAGGTGGCCGCAAGAGAACACCAAATCCTTTTTCCTTTCCCAACAACACGGGCAAAGGAGCTCGTGGTCTGCCGCTGCCTGTACGTGTAGCAGGGTGTTTCAGGGAGTGCTTAGCGCGTTCATTTAGTGCAAGCTTAGATGGATGGAAACTCTGCAGCCATTCCGGAAAAGCACAAAACGCAATGTTAGCTATCAAAGACTGCTAAACGATCGAAAAGAAAGGAGTTGTAACCAGACTTTGGTCAAACTACTTTAAAATCACCTAACACAAAGACATTCTTGACACATGAAATCCGACCCCTCGCTCCTATTCTTTTAATCAAGCCGCTGAGCGAAGAAAAGGCAGGCCATCCTCTCAAAAATAACACAAGTAGCTCTGACCTGAGCATGTGCCGACCGAACCCTTCCCAGAGCCGTCTCCATCTCACAGCCTAGATCCTTCAGCTCTTCTGGGAGCATTTCCTTCAGGGTGCTTTCATCCCCTTGCCATTGTGACAAGGTCAGTCGAACGCCTTGCAATTTCTGTGTAAGCATGCGCAAGTGAGGAGGGAGGCGCTTGCTTCTTGCTTAGTGTCATGTGAGTAGAGAAGGCTGGAGCAAAACTGATGTATGCTCAGCTAAATGATCTGAGCCTGCAACACTTTCTACTCTCTCATAGACCTGAATGCATCGACATTCCCAATCAAGGATTAACGGTCAATACCGGGCGACAATTCCCGATGTTTTCCCTGAATTTATAATGGACGCGAGCAGTTACTTTGCACAAGAAACCTACCAAGCTCTACGCAGCATGCATAAGAATTTAAGTTGTAACTGGTAAGAGGCGTGCACGACGCCCATGCAGTAAATGTGCACCCCTTTCTCATCAGATCCTATAAGCATTCCTTCTTCTGAGTCGTAACAGGACTTGCCTCATCTGCGTCTCCTTGGGCCGCATCAGCTTGCTCCACTGCGCTCACTAGCTCTGCCTGCATTTCAGCCTGCGCTTTCTGCGCATGCAAGCGTCAATGCGTTGGCATGTGGCATACCACCACATCACGTAATTAGGGTTGGCCAGAACCATATACATACAGTGTATATACGGTATGTTGGCAGAGAAACCACAAAATGGTCATACACGGTGGATACATACGGTTCTGGCCAACCCTACACATAATGCAGTCATAAAGCATAGGCAAGTGACGGTATGCAGATTTGTATGTATGCCACTAAACCCCAGCCCAACTACCCGGCATTCAGCAAGCTAGCGTGCATTCGTGTCTATACAAACTGATGATTAAGATAACCAGTCCAAACACAAACCTGGCACTCAGCAAGCTGGCAAGAGAGCACTAGCAGGTGCTGATTCACGGCATGCAGCTCTGCATGTGCAGCCAGCGACTCGTGCCGACTTTTTGGTGGAGGGTACGCAAGGTCAGTGGCGCGTGAGGGCGGCGAAGACGGTGGGCCAAAAAGCCCAAAGTGCTTATTTTCCCCCTCTTCACCCTCACCCAGGCCTGTGCACGAAGACGCACGTTCATAATTTGGACATGTCGTTCATTGCTGGCAACAAATGCAATTGGAGGCTGCTAGGCAGGAAAACCAAAACGTGCAGCGTGGCCGGGCATGGCAACTAGAAATGCAGAGTATATGAATTTTGTTCGTGCACTACAGGCCAGAAACACCATTTCCTATGCCAAAACGTTTGCACACCGTTGAGGCGCTAGCCTTTTAAGATCACTGTTGGCATCTATAATAAAAGAAGCATGCCACGCCTCCAATATCCGGTGGAAGAAAGCTAAAAAGCAGCCAGCCATCCTAGCAACCGGTCCATGCACGCCTTCTGCAATCAGATGCAAACACATATAAGCACACCTGCGGGTGCGTCTTGGGCTTGCGGTAAGGCCGACTGCAAGCTCTCTGCTTCCGGGGGCGCCAGTGCTGAAAGGGACTTGAGCAATGACCACGGGTTTTCACCTTTCCCACCTTCATGACCCCTAGCCTCGCTCATCAAAGCACCTCCGCTACCTCCACCTCTGGCCTGACTGCCTCTGCCCTCCATCACCCCCTCCTGGTTGTCTGCTCTTCCCTCCATGCTTTCCACAACCTCACCTGCCCTTTCAATTACAAAACTGCTAGGAGCTGCTGCTCCAACCAGGGCGGTGAGGAGAGGTCGAGTTTGAGTAGATAGGGCATGCTGGAGGAGAGACTGCCAGCACCTGCAGCATAAAATGCAGGGTGCAATGCAGAGGAAGAGCGGTGGTGCAATGCAGAGAAGGAGCGGTGGTGTAAGGCAAATGGAAATAAGCCAGCACCCCCAGGAGCGCAGACAAGGAGCGTTGACGTAAGGAGGCAAATGAAAAAAGGTGCTGGAAGGTAGCAGATAAGAGGTCAGGGATGTATGAGGATGCCTTACGCACCTTTTGACGTGCCTTCCACTAAGCCAAATATTGGTATTTGGGCACAAACAACGTGCAAGTTCAATTGTGCATTCACTCAAGATACTTCCCAAACTCCAGACATCCGCATAGAACAAGCACCCCATGTATGGCCCCGTAGACTCCTATTTGGCCTAGCTGGCCAATTTGCTACACGTGGATATCAAAAGGGTGAGGTGCCTGTTGCTGCCTAGCCGCCTAGCCTTCCCTCACAAACACCTGGACACAATAAGGGTGAGGAGCCTGCACAGCTGTGCTGCTCCTTACAAATACCTGGATATCATAAGCGTGAGGAGCCGGTTGCCGCCTGCCTCTAGCCCATGCTCTTGGGCACGGACCAGCCGTTTACACCGCTGCTCTATTTGCAGCAGCTGCAATGATACAGAGTAGCCGCAAAGGCATTGCTGCTTCTATGTTTACATGTTGCATATATGTGTGTATGCTTATATGTTTACATGTTGCTTCTATGTTTACATGTGTGAAGACTTAAAAGAATAAAACCGTTAAAAACATGTGTGCTTCTATGTTTACATGTTGTGAAGCCTAAAGAACAAAACCGTTAAGAATATGTGCGCTTCTATGTTCACATGTTGTGAAGCCTTAAAGAACAAAGCCTTAAAGAACATGTGTAAAGCCTTACAGAACCAAAGCGTACGGTTTTTGACCTGCGCATAAACCAGCTAATCACACTGCTGCTCTATCTGCAGGCAAGCACAGATGATCATAAAAAATACAAGCAGTACATCTGTGAACAACAGGCAAATCAAACCGAAGCACTCGGCCATGAACATCACGGTTCAGCCGTTCATACTGCGCTACCTGCCACAGCTGCAGGAGGTGATGCCACGGTGTAGTTAGTAGTTGCAGTAGACTGTGACTAAGTGAGTTCAATTATGGGGCAAGGGAAGCAAGGGGAATTTGGTGCATGCATGGCCCTGAGCACGGACCAGCAGTTCACACCACACTGCTCTGTCTGTAGCAACAGCAGGCAAGCACACGTGACTGTCAAACTAAGAAAGCCAGGATGCGAGGTACAGTATTATGTTGCCCTATTTAGACTGGACACTTAATAAATGTAATGTAATCGTAGGTGGGGTCTTGGAGCCCCTGAGAAGCACTGCTGAAGTCTCTGGGAGAAGTTTAAACAAATGTGTCACCAATTGCCCTCAATGCCGCACATGTGGTAACCCGGGCAATTCCAAGCACACAAGGCACTGCACACTGCACCACGCCTGGCACGTGGCAAGGATACCTGTTAAGTTGGCAAGGTGAGAGCGCCTGCTAGCATTTCCTAGTACTGAAGTGCTGAGTGCGCACTCACTTGCTGCTCTTCACCCCTGAGTTGGCTGGGTGGTTGGCTGTGCCACATGTGTGGTGGTTGGCTGTGCGACATGTGTGGTGGTTGGCTGTGCGACATGTGTGGTGGTTGGGACACGTGTCGGGGAGACTGCGAGGGTTGAGGGGGGAAGCTGTGGACGGAAGCAAGGCCAGAATCGGTGTTGGGGCGGTGTTCAAGGACGCTGAAGGTGTTAAGACCCACCTGGTAGATAAAAAGTTGACAGAGGCAGTAGGCATGGTTTGCGTTTTGCACGCCAGAGGATAAGTATGGTTGGCAAAAAGGGTGCAATAAGAAATAATGTGGTAGGCTCCCAACTGTTTTAGCAATGCATGGGAGAAGAGGGTTTTCTGGTCCTCAGCATAAGCTCTGATCTTTATTGCGTAGCCTTTTTCACAGACACACAAACACACACACACACACACACACACCGGCTGAGGAAGGAACGGATCAGACAGCGATGGCGCCAAGGCAACATGTGCCACATGGACAGCTGCCTTCTCTGCTGCTGCTGCTGCTGCTGCTTCAGCCTCCCTGCCCACGTCATCGTCACCATCGTCACCGTCATGACTTGCAACGTGAAGCTCCTGCATGTGAGTGAGAGTTTGGCTTGCTGCAGTGTACGTTTGTATGTGTGAGTGTTTCAGCTTCCCTCGCAGCACCAATATGGTTCTTAAAGAAACGCAACTACCACCTCTGGAACTGCTACACAGGCTCAAGCTTGCATCGTGAATTCAACATGACCTGCTTGGTTCTTAACCAGCAAAGCAGGACAAGCAGCTGGTGATGCCCCTACCAGGGTTAACACTTGTATAGGGTTGGCCAAAAGCATATATATACGGTGTGCATACGGCATTTTTTGCAGGAACTTTATCGAACATACGGTCATATACGGCGTGTATGTACGGTTTTGTCAACCCTACACTCGTATCATTTTGTAACTCTGGCTGCTCTGGGTCACCTGGAGATGGTGCGAAAGTGCGTCCAGAGACGTGGCACCGATCAAACGGGTCCTGACGCTTTGACTCTATGATTCTCAATCTGAGATTCTTACTTTCTGATTTCTCGTTGTAGCTTTAGCTATAATTCTTAATTCTCAAATGCTTCAGCAAATCTGTAACCCGCCTGACTCAAAAAGTATGTGTTTGTTCTCACAAACAGAAATGGTGGGCCTGATTGAAACTCACCTGGATTCGGCGCAGGGTGACTGCCTTTTGCTCTAGTAACCGAGCTCCTGTAGCACCGAGCTCGCTAGGGCCTGTCAAGCGTTGAAAATAAGTAGAACAAACTCTCACCAGACTGAGCACAGCGCATTTTTACAACGCATGGGAAGTCAATTTTGCTTGTGAAGGGGGGTTGACATGCCTCATGTCCAGAGCAAGGAATCCTTTCTGGTGATCATGTGTGCAGGTTTGCAATTATGCCGACCATCGCTAGCATGAGCAATGTAGTTCAAAGCAATTGAATGAGGCCGAAACGCTTGCTGCGTGAATATGTTACCTGGGGAGCCCTTGTGGCTTGCACACCCTCCCCCTTCTCGAGCCACTGCCTGTGTGAATGTACTTGTGTGCGTGTGTGTATGTGTGTGTCTGTGCGTATGTGTGTGTTGTGTGTGTGAGCGGAGAACAAGGCAGTAGCTGTGCAACGGGAGGGCATACAAACTGTATGAGGTGTGCTACTGGTCTAAGCCGGTGAGGTGTGCTACTGGGCTAAGGGTCCGAAGCCCTTTCGGACTTGTTGTGAAACCCTTTGCAAAGGTACAGGGAGTTGATTGACTTGTCGCGACTGAGTCCGCACAGCGACGTGAGCAAGCAAAGCCTCTGACACAGAGTCACCTCTCTAACATCGAGCGAGTCCTACCTGCAGATGCTGCAGCCCTTCTGACATAAACCTAGCAAGAAGCTTGTCGTCAGAGATGATGGAGTCCGACAGGTGAATAGCACGGCTGCCCTGCTGAGCAGAGCTGCTGTGGACTTGCGGCCCCCACACAAACTGCATCAGGCTGAGGACCTGGCAGTGGAGCAGCATGGAGTAACCGGCAACTAATCTGCTTATCCTACTCATGGTTTGGTGCAGGAGGTATGGATCCAGTTTGCACAGGGGCTAAATCAAGTGCAGCTTATGATCTTAAACTGGGCAAGGCGCAATTTCCATGCTGATTGGCTTGAACCACTTACAGGCCACAATAACTGGTGACTCGGGCAGGGAACAAATGATCTCAATGTGCACGCGCTGGGGTGGATAATTGGCTAATCGTTCTAAGTGGACTTGATTTCTTTTTGTTGATGTGTGGAGTGATTCCACTGCCTTTGGAGTCCTTTACCCTCGCAACAAGGATCAGCAGCAGCACCACCATCTGCTGGCGAAGAACAAAGGGACCCAAATTGCTCACCTTGCGCGTACTTAACAAAGGTTGAGCGTGCGCCAAGGAGGGCACACCACCAAGCACACGTGCAACGTCTGGCTGGTGGGAAGTCGACATGAGATCATGAGGTGCACGCATGCCCACTTGGCCACACTGGTTCCCCTTTGTGCAAGGTTGTTTCAAAGAATTGGGCTCATGAAGAAGGGAAAGGAAAGAATAACGGGAATGACTGAGCATGCATGCCCCTTCAGCGCTGGGGTTTCGCCCCCCACATTGCTGAGGCACAACATTGTTTGTATTCCAGACCAATCTTTTTGATCACATTGCTAAGACACCAAATTGTTTGCTCACCAAGGCGGGACTTTTGCAAAGACAGAAAGTATGGAAATTGCATTCCATAAAAGATTAAAAGCAATCGCCCTTTGCAATGACTTACATGACACATAGATTTTCACTCAGTTTTGTGTACTTATTTTTTATGGATCACTGCACCGATGCCTCCTGCACGCCTACCTTGTGAAGGGGGGGGGGCAGAATGGCTTGATCTGGGAGAAGAGCAGCCAGCATGCTCGAGACAAATCCACAGCGGGCACAGCCTTGCAGCGAGCGAATATCGCTCAAGAGCTGCGAAAACACATGCACACGTGAGCTTTGTATGCGATATGGGGCACAAGAGCAGCCTGTGCCAGGGCGCAAGTATGTCAGTTGTACGCAAGTGCGTTGTACGGATGCAACGTATATGAATGGCAACATATACGGATGCAACGTATACGGATGGCGCACGGTCGCTGAAACATCAGCATAAGATGCAACACAAACTTGTGTGTAGCAAGCTGAGATGTCTGCTATAGCAGACGGAAAAACGCATATATATACTTTGCAACAAAACCCACCTCGCTCAGCTGGACATGCGTGGCTTCACGACGTCGAGCATGAGGCAGATCTGCAGTGTATGGATTATAGGTTTGAGTCCCTTTTCCTTGTCTGTAGACATCCAGATTTTTTATGTAAAGCCGTGCACCGTGTGGTTGCCATGTAAACGTAATACATTTACCAGTCTATGTGGCAGTTTTCCGCAGCAGCAGCAGCAGCATGAACACACTTATCGCCAGCTCCTCTACAACTGCAAATCGAGGAACCAAATCCTTTTGCAATATTACCTAAAACAATCATTACCTAAGAGGTGGCGGACCAAGGCTTCCACAGGACCCTCCACAGCAGAATGCATTTTCAAACAGCGTTAAATTTCCTTTTAAGATACTCCCACGCAAGATTCCTTGAACTGCCGCTGTTGCTTTCCAACCTTGTTACTGATATTGCTGCTGCTGCTGTGCTGTGCTGCGCTGTGCTGTGCTGCTAGTACTGCTCCTTACACCTTAAAACACACACACGCCTGCTGGTGCTGGTGCTGCTGCTACTGCTGCTGCTGTGCTGCTACGGCCGCTCTCCTCCCCTATGCACTCGCCTTTTGTTGTTGGTGGTGGTGCTGCTGCTGTGAATGCAACTGCTCTGTCTGAGTTGCGGCTGACTGCTGCACGGGCTGATGCTGTGAGGCAGTAGCTGTGGTTGGAGGGGCCTCGGTTTGCTGCATGGTGCGTGACAACACACACGCGTATTACAATATTGACAATGTTCAGAACTACTTTGTTGCCAAAGCGCATTGCTTTCGCAGGGGGTAGCAAACTGTGGGGGACTCGCTTGTGTTTGTGCTAGTGCACGTGGTCCGAACTAATCTCTGCAGGTTTTGCTGTAGCGCATGCTTCAGCGCGCTAAAGACTGAATGTGAAGTTGCACACAAGATTTCAAGCAGGTCGCCCTCTAGCACAGTACAAAGGGACCAGGGACCACATGAAGGTGTATTCATCATGCCAGGAAAATGGTTTGATGACAGAGGACCACAGAAGTGACCAGCCATTGCACTTACTGTCTCAATTGTACTAGCAGGAGGTTGTGTGGTGTTTGTTTGCGTCGTTGTGGTGCTTTGCTGCTGCTGAGTTGGCGCCGCTGTGGTTTGTGTCGTGGACGTGTTCAAGTGCTGTTGCGTTTGGGTGCTGGTGCCTGTGTCTTGCTCCTACAAAGACATCACGTGGTTTAAGGTATGAGCATGTAGACACATGCCAATGTACGTTTTTGTTTGTGCGCAATGGCATGCCATTGCTCGCATGTGTGTGTGTGTGTGTGTGTGTGTGTGTGTGTGAGAGAGAGTGTGTGTGTGTGTGCGTGTGTGCGTGTGT
>Ga0307942_1000145_pt1 | contig 39999 bp, 40 predicted proteins | sample OrgLakmetagen175_FD_201846 | JGI IMG/M metagenome (GOLD analysis project Ga0307942, IMG submission 201846) | Saline water microbial communities from Organic Lake, Antarctica - #175 | ecosystem: Environmental > Aquatic > Non-marine Saline and Alkaline > Saline | place: Antarctica: Organic Lake... | reverse complement strand
CTCTCTCTCACACACACACACATTCTCTCCCTCTCTCTCTCCTCTCTCTCGACTTCTCACTCTCACTCCCGTACACAACACACTCAGGGACATGCTGCAAGTGGCAGAAACCGCTACAGTTGGCATCGCCTTCCTTGTAATCGAGCTGGTGGTTATCCTTGCTGCCATTGTGTGGGCGTGGCTCCTCCTAAAGGTGCGTGTGCTACAGCCACTGTGTACCATTCTTTCTGCTTTTTGCCTTCTTCTGAACTCCTTCTGTGCTTTACTCTGTCCTGTTTACAACTGTGTACATTTGAGTGAAACTGGCAATGCAGCACCTCGTGCTCCATTCAATTCTTTGCTTTTCATTGAGCCCAAACCATGTTCATTTAAGGAACTGTATTGAATAATAAAGGAGTTCATGCACGCAGTTGGTGGACTTGTGCCAATACTTGACATGCAATGCTTCAGCTGATTGATAGGTATATGCACGTGGCATTGTATCCACACTCCAATGATGTGACAGCTTCGTTAAGGCAAGCAAGCATGCATCATGCGTTCTGGTACATCTGTTCCTGTTGCTCAGTGTGTCCTCTTTAGTGCATGTGTGTGTGCACCATTGTGCGTGCAGGTACTGCTTAGTGCCTCTTATTCAGTGTCTATGTGTATGTACACTATTGTGTGTGCAGGGTGTGCAAACCTCTCGCCACAGGCTTATGGCCGTATTCCTCACCATCCCTTCTGGATTCTTGAGGGCCATGGCACTGAGGCAGATGCAGGTAATGCGTAACTTAACCTGCATCATACGCACATCCACTCCACCGTTCTTGAAGCAGATGCAGGTGGTTTGTAACTTAACTGCACCATACGCACATACACTCCACCATACTTTCTGGCTGCATAAAGGCTAATGCAGGCAAGCTAGGCTGCACCATGCTCTACTCTCACTCTTGAAATGCACCCTCATGCATATGCACACTCTACAACGTATGCAAGGAATCACACACACATGCACAAACACACACGCACACACATGCACACATGATTGCACATGCTTGCTCAACACATGCATTTGACGTACGTTTAGGGTTGGCCAGAACCATATATGTACGGTGCATATACGGTGTTTTTGGAAGGGAAATCACCAAATATACGGTCATATACGGTGCATATATACGGTTCTGGCCAACCCTACGTATGTTGTGTGAAAACTAACGTCAAGAAAGAGGGTGACGCAAGAGGAGGAGGGGTGGAGGAGGATGAGGAGGCATCGGCAATGGAACACAAACACACACACACACACACGCACACACATAAATGCACGCTGATGCTTTGTTGCGTTTCTGCAGATTGCGGACGAGGACGACGCAGGAGGAGGTGAGGAGGAGGAGGACGAGGAAGCAGCAGCTCTGATGAAGAATGCAGGGATGCAAGGAGGGGGCACCAATCCAGCAGAGACTGCTCCTCATGCTTCTGGAACCACCAAGGACAGCAAGGATGCCAAGATGAAGCACAAGGGTGAGGGTCTTTAGCCTGAAGAACCTGAAGGCTTGAGGGTATAGGGCCTACAGCCTGAGGTGTTGGTAATTTTGGCGGTTCCTGCTCATGACACCATAATGCAATCAGTGACTGTGTTGCACACTGGAACTCAAGTGTGTGAGGTGCTGCTCAGGGTCAAATTGTGCATGTGTGTGTGTGCGTGCGTGGTGGTGTGCATGTGCGTGTGGTGTTGTCAAAGAGGCCATTCTTGCGTCAAGTGTGCGTGGAGGTTCTGTGGCATGTGTATGTGTGTGATTGTACAGTGTGCAGCACATGACTGTTAATTTGGTGTTCTCCGACGGTTATGCCATACTTATCACGTCCATATGATTCTGCGTAACCCTAATAGCGTGCATCACCGTTTTGTGTGCGTGTGGCTTGTGTGCTTCCTGTGCACTTTGTACGCATCACTGCCTCGTGTACGTGTGTGCCTCCTGTGCATCTTGTGCACATCACTGCCTCGTGTGCGTGTGTGCCTCCTGTGCGTCTCCTGCGCATCACTGCCTCGTGTGTGTGTGTGTGTGCTTCCTGTGCGCTTCGTGCGCATCACTGCCTCGCGTGCGTGTGTGCTTCCTGTGCATCTCGTACGCATTACTGCCTTTGTGCATGTGTGTCTCCTGTGCGTCTCGTGCGCATAACTGCCTTGTGTGCGTGTGTGTACCTAGTGGGGATGAAAAAGGGGGAATCACCCTGCAGCGCTTCTTTTAGTTACTAGATTCTAACAACGCTGTCAGCACTGTTTCTTCACACAACGCTGCCAGCAAGCACTGTTCCCCCTGTACACCCCCCCCCCACTCGTCCCAATAAGATGCCTGACAGACAATCCTTGTTTTACCAGGCCCTGTATGCGCTGCATACAATCTTGAGGTGGGAGGTGCATTTTGCACTCCTGTCCTTGGGGAGGAGGGGGGAGGGGGGGGGCTGTGCAGACTGAGGCTGCCTGGCAATACGGTTGTGGTGTGGGCGAATGGGTGCACCGCGCAAGTGCTCTCTTGCTGAAATAAATGCGGTTGTGGTGTGGGCGAATGGGTGCACCGCGCAAGTGCTCTCTTGCTGAAATAAATGTGGTTGTGGTGTGGGCAAATGGGTGCACCGCGCATGTGCTCTCTTGCTGAAATAAATGCGGCTGTGGTGTGGGCGAATGGGTGCACCGCGCAAGTGCTCTCTTGCTGAAATAAATGCGGTTGTGGTATGGGCAAATGGGTGCACCGCGCAAGTGCTCTCTTGCTGATATAAATGCCAAAAACTAAACTCGTACTTGTACTTGCACGTGTCGGGTTCAGGGGAGCTTGCAGGCAAGGCGTTTGTGGTGGATGTGCAGGCGCTGGATGTGAATCTGCAGAACGAGGCCAAGCTTAAGGCGGGCGGGGCTGGGGGTTCTCGCCGGGCTTTCTGGGCCAAGATCAAAGATCTGCTGAGTGAGAAGGCGGTCATGGTGGGCAAGCGGAAGCTCGTCCCCTATCGCACAGACAGCTTCATCATGCTGACTCCTTTGGTGGGTGTGTGGTGTGGGGCGAGCACTGTGTGTGGGTGTGGATGTGAATGTATTAGGCATGCATAGTGTGAGGTATGCAAGAAAGTTTATGAGATCTACTGAGGGTTTATGGGTCGTGATGGGCAGAAGCTTTTTCCCTGTCACACAGACACTTTCATTCTGTGGGGCATGTTGTCGGGTGTGCCGAGTTGCTTTTGTGCATGGATGGATGGATGGATGGATGGATGGATGGATGGATGGATGGATGGATGGATGGATGGATGGACGTGTATGTATGTATGTATGGACGTGTATGTATGTATGGACGTGTATGTATGAATGTGTGTTGTGTGTGCATGTGGGAAATAGCCGAGCTTTAGCAGGTAGCCGCAAGCCAAGAAAGAACTACGTTCTGAGTGCAAAAGTTGTCATGGTGGGCCAGCTAAGGCCTTTGCTTTCCATCATACTCATTTTGCAGCATAGGGACATACAATCCAAAAGCAGCAGCTGCTGGTTACCAGGGAAATCTGAAAACAAATGTCTTTACGGTCACTTATGTTGAGGACTGAAGCCTATGTTAAAGACTCCGATCTAGTTTCGACACTCATGTGCAAAAGCTGCCTCTGACCACACATGCCTGCAGATCCTCTGGTTCGTCATAGTGCTTGCCATCCGAATTGCATCCATTGACCAGCAGAACAAGGTGGGTGTGTGTTTGTGCGTGCGTGTGTATGTGCGTGCATGCGTGTGTTGTGTGTGTAAGAATGTGTGTTTGTGTCCATGCATGTGCGTGTGAACGCACCACGGCAAGGCACTCGTGCGCTATTGGCCAAAACTAGGGCTGGGAAGGATAAAGTATGCGTGCTGTAGGTATACTTTGGCATGCTTTTGCAGGAAACGCTTCCGAGACATCATTGTGTGTCATGCATAATTATTTCTGGCCAACCCTAGATGCAAATGAACATACGCGATGCAGTCTGTGTTCCACACATCATTGCCTCTCACCAACCTACATGCTGTTGTGCGCACCTGTACCGTACCGCACACATCATCGCCTCACTCTGAGGCCTCATCTGAAAAGAAACACGTGAACCAACAACGTACCACAACCCACTTGTGCAGCTACAAATGCCCATCATCGACAACTACCTCTCCAACCGCCTTGCGGCACTCACAGCTCGGGTGGTGGCAGATGCTCATGGCGTCACTAGCCAGGTAAATGCGTGGACAGGCATGCATGTGTGTGTGTGTGTGCGTGTGTGCGTGTGTGTGTGTGTGCTAAACCTGGCAGGGCATATGGCTTCAATAGCCAAGTAGATGTGTGGACATGCACGCGTGTATGTTCATCGTGGCAGGGCACATGGCTTCAGGTAAGTATGCAACATGCATGCATGACTGTGTGTGTTTTTGTGCTAATAGTGGCAGGGTACATGGCTTGAATAGCCAGGTTAACGTGTGTGTACAAGTCAACATTGTGATCATTTTCTTAATAAAAGTCAGGTGCAGAGGGCCTTCATCCGCTTGCTGTGTACATAAGCCTGTTTCCTTATTTTGTCAAAAGGGTTACGGGTGTTACAGGTTGAAGTACAGCGTTTCGTGCTTGTTTTATGTCTAAACCAAAACTTGCATGGTCAAAAGGTGGACACGTTAAAGCAAGCACTCTCGTGTTTGAACACTCACACACACACACACACACACACGCACACACACACATACACACACAGACATACACGCAGGCATACACACATGCACACATATACGCACAAATATGCACACATATACACACATGCACGCATATACACACACACAAACATGCACGCATATACACATACACTCCCAAATTCAATACAGAGCACCCTTGAAGATATTTTGAATTACAAGGATGGCATGGAGACGAGATTGGAGGCCCTCCGTCATATGTGAGTGACAAGTGCACGCCTGTAGTCTGTGTCTGTTCTTCCTCCCTACCTCACTCAGCTCACTCAGCCCACTCATTTACACACACACACACACACACACACACATACATACACACACTTGCTCATTTCACTTTTTTTATACACCATATTTGCTCACTCACTTTCAATCACACACACACACACACACACACACACACACATGTGTGTGTACACACCCTGCAGGTACACGGCACTTCTGTACGGCCATGATGCAGATGAGAAAAGGGACATGACGTTCATCCCGCTAAAAGGCACCCTATTTGACAGTGCAGCAACCCAGGTGCCCCCCTTCACCCACATGCACACACATACGTATGAGCACATACACACTCAAACTCGCTCCAAAAAGGCACTGCACGTACACACGTTCTTTTGCAATACACACCAGCTAGCTAAGGCCTGTGCACCGACTTCCATGGTTGCTCGTGTAACTGAGTATGTAGCTGTTTTCTAGCCAAAAGGCACGGGAACACAGTGTTCCGTGCTTTCATTGCTTTTACCACTTACGTTACCACTTGCTGTAACTGTGCATGAGCCTGTGTTCCCTGCAACTGTCGACAATTAACGCCACTTCCGTGTGTGTTCACACCCACACCAGTGTACACACACACACACACATGCACACACATACACATACACACGCATACACACACATACACACATACGCACGCTCATACACGACACACAGTTGTCTCAGCGTGGTTGCTCCTGCACGCCCTCTCATACATCTGCTCAATCCCTTCTCTTTTTGCTACTTGCACCCTAAACGCCCAGGAACAATTCTTCCACTTCTCGCAATGCCGAGTGAAATGGAAGCCAGAAAAGTACTGCTATAACGAACCTGGTCATCGCTTCTTTCAGGTGTGGTACGCATTTTTTGCACACCTGCTTATGCTACGCCTGTGCATATCGCATGCAGGCTCAGTTTTTCCAGTTCTCACAATGTAAAGTGAGATGGCGGCCTGAAAAGTACTGCTACAGCGACCCAGACCATAAATTCTTCCAGGTATCTATTTGCACACGCACGCATGCGATGCCTCTCGCCCATTTTGTGGGGGGGCAGCTCCCTGGAAATGACGGTGCTTTTTTGTGCAAGGGTTGCGTGTGGTGTGGATCCCTCCCTTGCCTTATGAAGTTTGACGTACAGTTGTGGGTGCAAGGAAGGAGTGCTGCTTGGGCAATTCTAGCAAAATATGTAGCCGACACTATATCTTAACGAGCAATAAAGGCTTGGCTCCGTGGTTTGAATGTACACACAAAAGTGTTAGTGCCATGCACGGGGTGTTTGCATGCACAAAGCTGTACGATGGGACGTTTATAATTCAGAAGCGTGTTGAAGCAAAGAGTGAAAAAAGGTAGGGTGAGAGACGGTGTACGGCAATTTCAAATGCGGATGATGCATGGGCATGGTTGTGCCTGCCTGCCGTAAGGATCACACACAGAGTGCTTTTTCTGACACGTGAAATTAATCAGCAAACAAAGTCTGTTTCTTTAGGACAAGCCAAGCAAATCAACACCACAGCCTTGTATACGCGCTGCTCAGATGTGTACATGTTCCCACACGCACACGTGCGTCCATCAGGCACAGATACACGCGTGTGTGCGTGTGTGTGCTGATGTGTGTGTGTGTAGGATAAGGCTGCCGATGCAGTTGCTCATGTGTGTGCGTGTGTGTGCAATACGTCTTCATCATCCTCGTGCGTGCGTGCGTGTGTGTGTGTGTGTGTGTGTGTGTGTGTGTGTGTGTGTGTGTGTGTGTGTGTGTGTGTGTGTGTGTGTGTGTGTGTGTGTGTGTGAACGGCACCGACTGTACACAGGTGGCCAACAACGGCATGGATGCCATGATGATGCGGCTCCTGGATGAAGCTTCTCTCATCCTCGCCCAGGATGATGACAGGACACTGAATCAAGGACTCAGCAATTCTCGCATAGACTATATATGGTGAGTGCTTTTTCACAGGTGTGTGTGCGCTTGCTGGTGCATGCTCTTGTCTCGCGCACACGCGATCCATGGTTGTGCTTTACCAGATGGTTATGCTCTACCAGGGAACAATGCTTTCAGCATGTTGTGACGTGTTTACCCCAAGCCTGTGCACTGCATACACACTCTCTCACACACACACACACACACACACACACACACACACACACATAGACGTACATGAACACTTACACACACAGGAATGTGGCCTGGCATGCCCTGGCTGGCCGCCAGCAAGACATGGTGGACTTCTACTCCGTTCAAGCATACCAAAATTTCTCACAGGCGCAGATCCCCAATGTGAGTGCGTAACGTGTGCGTGTGTGTGCGTGTGCGTGTGTCTGCTCTGAATCGTCTAGGTTTCTGGGTTGCCTCCAAGTGAGAACAGGCTCAGGAATGTGCGGCTTTTGTAATCAAGAGTGAGATTGAAGCATGCAAACCCTCTGCCATTTGGGTAGCGCCACTTTTGGGAGCTTGGAGCATGCTAACCAATTGCCCTTTGGGTAGCGTCAATGACTGAACAGTTATATCTAAAAAGTATATTGCTTTCTATAGTACGTGTTGTGAGGAACTGCTGGTTGTTAAGAAAGTCTGTGTAACTGAGGCTGCAACAGTTCTCACCTGTGTATCGTGTCCTCTCTGTCTGTGTAACTGTGTCACCTGTGTAGTGTGTATTGTGTATCACCTGTGTATTGTGTCTCAACTGTGTATTGTGTACTCTCTCTGTCTGTGTACTGTCTCACCTCTGTATTGTGTCTCACCTGTGTACTGTGTCTCAACTGTGTATTGTGTGTCACCTGTGTATTGTGTACTCTCTCTGTCTGTGTACTGTCTCACCTGTGTATTGTGTCCTCTTTCTGTCTGTGTAACTGTGGCTGCGACGTTTCTCATCTGTGTGTAATTGGTCCTCGTAGGTAACAGACAGCAGCACGCAGGCTTTTCTGTTATGAAGCTGGCACTGCAATCTGAAGGATGTCCTCCCCTGACCCTTAATTCCGCCAAGCTGCACTGCAATGTCGCACATTCATACGCATGCTTTCCCTTCCATGCACCAACAATTCCAGATTATCCTGAATTCCTTCCTAATCCTGATTTCCTCATTATCCTGACCTCCCCTTACGTTAGAAGCTCGTCCTCACACCTGTGTTGCCCATTTGCCCTCTCACCCACTTGCAGATCATCCTGTTTGTCTTGTCCTGGGCCTTGGTCACGCTGTACGTTGTGTTCCTGTTCAACCCCTTTAAGACCGTCCTCAACTACGAGACACGCCAGGTGTGTTTGTGTGTGTCTAGGGATGTGTGATTATGCACTCTTGTGCGTTTGTGTGTGCGAATGCGTGTGTAAGAGGAGAGGGAGGGAGGGGGCTGTCCCAAGCTCATGTTGAATTAGAAGCGCCCCACCTCTACTCGCTTATTTCTCTGAAGAGGATCTCTCGTTACATTTCCCTTCAGTCATGTTGGATGCGGTGTCAATGGCAGTAGCCTGATGACTGAAATGTGGTGCAGCAACTGGTCGAGGCTGAGGTGCCTGCCTACACCTAGCAGCCTCTGCACACCCTCACCCATGCTGCATGCGGTGTCACTGCCAGCCTTGTCCTTCCTTGCAGTTACGATCTCAGTAGCTCTTTGTGTGATGGACTAGCTTTTGTTGTCTGGTTGTGCGCCTGTGTGGCCTTCACGATGTGTTTATGCCGCCTCCCAGTCCAACGCCTGGGTGGGACCTTGCAGCCAGCCAGGTTGTGATTGAGGTGAACGAGTGCTTTGCAGCCAGCCAGGTTGTGATTGAGGTGAATATAAGCTTGTAAGATGTTAAGGGCATTGTACCTGAGACGTTTGCTCACTCTTTAAGCTGAGCCTGCGAGCTGATTTCTCGAACAAAGGAAGCATGCCGTCAGGCTTTTCACATAAGTTTGTTAGCTCCCAGAAGGGAGTGGGTTGTGGCTTGCTAGGTGCCTGCATGTGTTAGCATGCGTGCAGACAGTGCACACACTCATGTACATGTACGCATTAAACGTATATTCACATGCACACACACTCCTACATCTGCAAACGCACTTTCACACACACACACGCACACACACACCATCTGCAAACGCACTTTTACACACACACACACACACACACACACACACACACACACGCGTCGTGGCATGCACGCTGTGCAGGTAGGGGAGCTGCTGAGCCAGCTGCCCCCTGACATGCAAGTCGAGACCGCCGTTGCCAAGGCCGTGGGCGTTGAGGCCCCTAACTAAGCCTAGGTTACGATTTGTTGCCAGGGTCTTGAGCGCTGGATCCTCGGGCCGAGCCTGTTTACACTGCCATTGCCAAGGCAGCCTCTTGAAGGCCCACGCTCGAGCTTGGCACAGACTGAAATGATGTTGATGATGGTGATGTGGCGATTGAGGGGCAAGTCTAATGTACAAGCTCTCAGTCTCAGTTAAAGGGCCTTACTTTTGGCAGTTGAGTACGGCAAAGTCATGCTTGTCAACGCAAATCTTGGTGCTGGCTTAAATGCTGCAGTTGATTGCGCTGGTTTACAGCGTCAACCTTACAATTTGCTGTCTTTTGTTAAAAAGCAATCGTATGCCCTCTTTGCATGCTTGTATTGAATTGAGCATGTGTGTAGTATCACAGAAGCGTGCAAGTCATTGTTATCCATCCCTTATCCGTGAACAGCTACTTTGTGTAATATTTTGTTGAAACAGGTATGATTTGTTAATGTCCTCACGTACTTGCTTCGTGCTTGCTTGGAATGGGCTAGGCTCATTGTTATTTAAGCTAGCTCGAATTATTGAGGTCATGGTGTGCAATGACAATATTTATGAGTGCGTGTGCGTTTCTGGGTGGTGTCCTTGAACGTTGGGGTTTGATGGCAACTTTGCCACAGGCTGTCTGTGCACATTCAATGTCAGTTTCATATGTGTGTGAGTGTGTGTGTGTGTGTGTGGCGTGCAGCGGTGCGAAAATATTACTATGGGCTTGCAGCACAAAGGAGGCAAAGGAAGGGGCAGGGAGCATGTCAGAGGGGCTAACGAGGATCTGAGTGCTACTTAACTCATGAGCATCCACAAGGAACATGCTGCACAGAATGGGGCCCCCCGTCAGACAATTCATACCGACACATTTAAATATTGATTCTTTGCTCTTTTGTTTCTGATATGTCCATACCAGCCAATGAACGAGCTTGTTGCTACACTGCAATAACCTATTGTACGCTAGATTGAGAGAGCATGCGGCTCTAAATTTTCGAAATGTTTAACTTGCAACTCAGAAACCAGTTGTTCTTTTCTTTTTGTGAAGTTGCACCGGTTAAGGTCCTGTTATACTGCGGTTTAATTTAAACAGGTTTACATGAAGGGACCTTTAGTCACAGCTACTGTTTGGCCGATTGGCCTGTCCTCGTCAGTCAACAAAAAGTTGCATTCCGTGTGGACCTCAGGAGCAACACGAGCAAAGCATCAGCTAATCTTTAGGAGTTCGTTTCAGTGATTTAGTCTTTGGGTAGCTAATCATGAATAATGTCCCACCTGGAGAATTAAAAGTGGAGATATTTTCAATGGGTTATGTCAGCAGGAGCCACTCCACCAGGAGCCTCCTGGTTATTGGTCGTTGCGTTTGATAATTAAAAGCAGAATAACGCGCTATTATTGGCAAAGCAGGCGTGCATGCACGCAGGTGATAAGTACGCACTTGTGCGCATTGATTGAATGGACCACAAAAAGAAGGACAAGAAAGAGCTGCGCATGACACTTACTATTTAACCACATGGCAATGGTGAAGTGCTCAAGCTCCTCAGTGTCAGTACTCACTTCACCCTGTTATGTTAATAGCAACAGATGTAGCCCGGTCACCCCTAACTCCTCGCTTTTCTGGTTGGTACCAAAAAAAGTTAACAGACAACAGACAATTTAAAGAAGTGTAGACACCAACGACAAAAATCAGGATCGGATGATGGCTTGTCATGCTAAATCAGTGGCGGCTTGGACGATATGGCCCATGATGCCTGCGTGGGAATCTTTACAGCTGGTGTTTACACGGATCATCAATTGTTGTTAATCGTTACTGATCGTGTCTTTGCAGCAACTGCTTTGCTGGAAAAGCTTCATAATCGTCTTGGTGTGTTTCTTATGGCTGCCTGTTTTACGTGGGGGGAATAGCAGCAAGTTGTTTCGTGTTAATTCAGCACTGCTGTTATTTAAAAGTCAAAGTCTACACTGGAAGTCACCAGCGTGCATTAAGGAAAGGCTCTCAACTAGTGCTCACACTAGCCAGAGCCCCACCGAAAAACGAAAAAGAGAAAAAACAGAGACTAATGGGGATCCGACGGGTTGTCAGCCATGCGATCCAGCCTGCGCCTAGCCCTCCTGAAGCCAGCCGCCTTACCAGTAACCCCCCTTCCAGATCCCCCATTGTCACTGTTGTTGATGATGGTGTATTACATAGGTCCAGGGGAGATAGCAAACTCCCTACTACGAGTTTGAAACGAATCTGAAAGTTGATAAATAAAAGGGAAGCAAGAGAGGCAGGCTGGAAGCGATAACAGAAAATGGGGGGGACAACCAAGGTGATGTTGTTAAGGTGTATTTTGTGTCTTGTTTTGTAATTTTGTTGCAGTTTAGTAGCTAGTTGGTGTTACCTTGTGCGTGGGGACGCCTAAGTTTAGTAGGAGTTATGGTGTACTGATTGTAGATTGTGCCCCCGACTCCAAGTATAACAATAAGTGTGACTTGGTTGTTTCGAGAGATGCCTCGGACCTGGTTGTTTCGAGAGATGCCTCGGAGGCTCCTTGTTCGTAGACGCTGGAGAAGGGGTTGATGCTAGTTGTCCGCTTTTTCTAATGTCTGTTGCGGGGTTATGTCTGAGCAGAATTTAAATTTTACAAGATGTATGTCTCTGTCCTTTGGGGGGATCTGTTTGGGATCCAAATGCCTGCCTCTTCCCTCAATGGGCATAACTAGCACGCCATCTGGACGGCTTTGATGTCTAGTTGGAAGGCTTTGTCGTGTTGGGAAAACCCAGTCAGAAATGTTTCATTCAATGTCATCAGGGGGTTCAATGTTCAGGTCTATTAACTTTTCACTGTTACAAGCATCCATTGTAACAATTGCTGAGCCCAGCTTGCCTTTGCTGATCTCTTCACCACAAAGGCTTACAGCGTGGTGGTGTCGGTTTATGTGCATTCTCTTCAGAGTATGGTTGTTGCACCTAAGAAGTATGTGTGGAGCACTGTCTGATCCTTCGCACAAAGGGCAGGTGGCAGGACCTGTCGTATGGCTAAACCTTTTGGTAAACAATGTTTGCAAATAGCAACGGACATGCCATGCTAAATCATAGCATACATAGTCAACGGACGAATCTTGTGATTTTCCCTGGGATTTATAATCCGAGCAACGGTTTTACAGATATCTGTTAGTCTTGCCAATTTTAGGTGGTCCTCTTGTAACAAACTTGCTCTTCCTCCCAGAAACACCTCGGTGCGTCCTTTTGGTCGTATATCAAATCCGTGCGGCAGAGCATGACATTTTCTTTTCTCCAGAGGTGACATTAAAAATGAAATACTTGTTTCTCGACAATGTTATCCTTGATCAATTATTGGTATTTTGTGTAGCACTTTGTGGACTGATGGTTTGAAACCTTTTTTAATTTGGGATCTAGTTTGAGTTAGACCTGCATGTGTGCTTTTACAGCATTGAGATATGAGAAAATGGAGAGCCTTTTTGCTGGAGGCCCTGGTTGGCAAGTGTTAAGAGTATCTGGTAGGCAAGCTGGATGAGGGTTTTCCACCCGTGCTGGCAAGGATATGGATGAATGGGGATGAGCGTCCGTATAAATGGTATCGTGGCCACTTTGATTTTCCGCAGAGCACTTTGCTATGACATCAGCGCACTCAATCCCTAGGATGCCAGCATGAGCTTTAACCTTGTAGAGATGGATGGTGCCTTTAGAAAGCTGGATGTGGTGTGTGTACGATGGTTTCTAGGAGTTTGGCATGTTTATGCCGTTTCAGGCACTGGGGGTAGAGGATGCTATTTCATATTTGCCAAAGTGCACCAGTGCTGTCTGTTGCGATAAAGGTGTGTTCATTTATCAAAGCAGCAGCAATTCCCGCTAGCTCGGCTCTGTTAATGGTTTTGTTGATGCTTGTCCCTCCAGGATTTTTTGTGGTGATTTTGTTGAATTGAGGGTGGTAGACTCCAGCTCCAATAGACTGAGATCCATTTTCTTTGTTTGTAATACAACTCCCATCTGTGAAGGCTCATTCTTTCCAGTTGGGGCCTTGAGTTCTAGCAAGCGCTTTTGTAGTATATGATGGAAGGGGGACCTGGCTGTGTAATTGTAATGTATCGCTTATGTCGCCAATATTTGCATTGATTACTATGTTTCTTAAGTCTTGGGGAGCCTACACATTTTTGCCATTCTTGGCAGTATCCTTTCAGTTGGCGGGTCAAGAAAAGGCATGCATGGTGCCTGCGTTTTTAAAATCCCAGATTGCCGCTGGTGATAAGTCTTGTTTAAATCTTACTTTATCTAACCAAGATGGGTTGTTTAAAATAATAAGTTGCTCTGTGGCAGCTTTGTTCAAGACTACTAAGACGCGCATGCCCCATACATGTTGCTTCTGGCAGGGGTGGTGTTTTGCTTTGCTGGTATAGAAGTGGCATGTAGCGCATTTTTGTCTTTAGGATATTATTAAGAAAGGTGCCATTCAGTGCGGCAGGTTTTGTGAAAGGTGTTGGTGCTGTTTTCCATCCAGTTTGTGAGCAGTAGGAAGGTAGCGGTTGCCTCTTGGATATTCAAGGCAGATGCGGTTGCATGTTACTTCGATTATCGTCATACATCGGGTGGCAGATGGAGAAACCAGTGAATTGTGTATACACTCTACGCGTAGAGAAAGCATCTGTTCTGAAACCAAAAACTCTGTCTCTTGGATGGGCTTAGGCTGTCCCTCTTGAAGCTCTGGGGTAAGTCTAGAGGTGAGGGGCCTCCCGTTCTTTCTTTTGTGACCAGGCGTGGTTGCCAAAGACCGTCATGTAATGGGTGGGTAGAGCCCGATCTCAAGAGCATTCAACCTGGTATTGTTGCCTGTCATTAAAAGTCGTGGGAGTTGATGAAGGATGGATTTATGTTGCAGGGTCTTGGACAGGGGGAATAATATACATGTAGTTTATAAGTTAGTATTAGTTATATTACTAAAACCGAGCCCCACGAATTCCATTCACTTCGAGGGCATCGCGGAGTAATGGTGCAGCTGCAGCCCAGCCTGACACTTAACTTAAAGAACCTTGCGAGCCATGGAGCTGTGGTCAGCGCCGAACAGCAGGTAGGCTAGTCTCTTGCAGCATTCTAAGTTTTGCAACCCCATCTAATTTCGCCTCCATCCTCCTTATATCAAGGCATTCTAAGCACTGACCATCTATTTCTGTCACATGCAGGCTGCGTTAGACCACTCGCTACCAATTAAACGCACTGAGGCAGGTCTGAAGACGCTCACACTGTGGGGAAAGCTTGTGACTCTCAATGGAAGAGTGAGTGCGCACGCTCGCTTAACAGTATATGCATGGCACACACACACACACACACACACACACACACACACACAAACACACACACACACACACAGACGCGCACGCACACACACACACATACACACACACACAAACACACATATACCCACGCACACGGTAACACACATACACACACATTTGCACACACAAGCACACATGTTATTACACACATACGCGCGCGCGCACACACACACACACACACACACACACACACACACAAATACACGTGCACACACACATTTGCACACACTAAACATACACACACATGCACGCGCACACACACACACTCACACATGCACGCACACAACTACACGGATATAAACGTATAATAAACTTGCATTTACACACACTCATACGTGCATACACATACACATACGCATACATGCATACACACACAAGCATACACACAGTAATTCACACAAACACAAATCCTTCAGGCACCCTGCGACCAAGAGCCAAGAGACATTTCTATTTAATCCACCATCTGCTCTGCTACTTGCAGGACTATTTGATCGCTGAGGGCTACAATAGTCCCGTCTACTCCAACGGCAGTATTATCTTTGATGCCAAATACTACTATAGCCAAGATGGTGTACGATGGGTGGACTTGGTTGCAGTGGACGATGAGACCAAGAGCAAAGCAGCTAAGATAAAGGCCACACTTAGTGGTGACCCCGCAAAGGTGAGAAATAAATTAGGATGGCCCTTTAGTATGGTGGAAAACATTGGTGCATAAGTAGTCGGCATTTGCCAGTCAGCACAAAGTTAATACTTGTGACACCCTCAAACTTACTGGTATAAAACTGATAACAAGGAGGGAGGTAGCGGCAGGCATACGTGCAGGAGAGGTTCAATCTGGTTCATAGAATTCACGGCTCTCTTGTTCAACAAGAACGTGCATCATACACACAATTACTACAAATTACATTGACTGTTGTTGAACACGCGGACAGGTATACGACAATGAAGAGAAGGACCCCAACCCACCCCCCCCACCTGAAGATGGCGAAGAGCCAGGAGAGGCACCTCCCCCCATCATTGTACAAGTCCCAGAGCTGGCGGTGCTCAAGCACCGCATTGACATGATCAAGGACAGCACCGGCGTCATCCCTGTGGTACGTTACACAGCAACAACACTGTGGCTTCTCTGCTCGTTTTTTGTGACAGCTGACTAAGCGGCAACATTAGCAAAAAAGTGCTTTAGGCAGTAGCCCACAAAGAGGCAAATGCAAACGGAAGCGCCGCAAGTTCGGCCAAAGCTTCGACCAAAAACAGGTACAACATGGACACAAACAAAGCATCGAAATACGTGCAGCACAAAGACAGAAAAAAGGAATGCTCCTGAGGGAAATGTTAGAAAGATTGCCACAGCTGAAAGTTTGCTCCTCTTGCCTGCTCTGTACCAGGTCTGCACACTTAGAAATTACAAACTAGAAATTACAAACTCAAAACGCTCTTGCTTTCCCTCTTCCTGACTGGGACAGGGCCTAAGCCCTAAGCCATTTCTTTAGCCTTCAACAACACCTCTCACACCACGTGTACATGCAGCACGCCTTGCTCCCCGATGCTCACAACAAAATCGTGCCCAACCGCCTGTTCACGGGCATAGCTTACCCGGAGAAGCTGGAGAGCTACATGCACCGTACAGCTGTGCCAAACGGCCCCACACTAGCCCAAGATTTGCGAGGCACCTGGTCAATCCATTATGATCCTTTTAAGCAGGTCGCAACTTGCAGGTAAGTGTTTTGGTTCCAGGGATGGGTCATACGGGCTTTTGAGATGTCCCATGCGGTATAATACGCTATTAATTACGACATACGCGTATAATACAAAAACGTATTTTTGCTATTTTGGGGGGTACCCTGGGCTTGCACCAACCACCCCCCAACCACCACACATTGTTCCCAAAGCCTCCAGAACTTTAAAATGCCTCCTTTTAAAGGCCCTGAGTGGGAACATGTTGTTATATTGGGACAGAAGGGGCAGAATTACAAGATGGAGTGTAAGTACTGCAAGCTGAAATTCAGCGGCGGTGCCCCCCGCATCCGCAAGCACTTCATCAGGCGGAATCCCAGCGTAGGTGTAGCAGCATGCAAAGCTGACCCGGCAGAAATCGAGGACGAAGTTGCAGCAATGGCAGAAATCGACGACGCTCAGAAGGAGAAAGAGCAGCATGCAACAAAGAAGAGGCAGCTGGACAGGAACACAGCAAGCATGTCAGCAGTATCAGAAGCAGCAGCATCTACACAGCTGACAATGGACGCCTGCAAGAGGACAGTGACCAAGGCTTATGTGGATGCAGCAGTTGCACGCTTCATCTATGGAACGGGCACCCCCTTCTGGGTTGTGGACAACGAGCTCTTCAGGGACATGCTCACCCAGGTGTGCTAGGGCTGCACAAGTACCGGAGGTGTTGATTGCGTGCGCACGCAAGCCTTGGACCAGGAGGACCTCACCCTGGCATGGGATGACCCAGAGCCTGAGACTGCGCACACTGATGTGGAATAGCCTCAGCCACAGCCACAGCCTTTCATTTCAGCAGATTTCTTTTTGAGTTATGCCAGTTTAAACGAGACTAGCATAACTCCCTGAATTCCCAATCGGTAAAATTAAATTATAAATAGTATGAATGTGATTATGCAACGATCTGAGGGGCTGGGAGTACCTCTGGGGGGCTCTAGAGGGCTTGGGAGTCCCTCTAGAGGGCTCTGGGGGGCTTGGGGCTGCAAAATTCACAGTGCCCAAGAATCGTATTATACGAGCAATTTGACAAATACGGTTATATACGCGATAAATACGACACGGCGTATGATACGCCTACGCCGTATGACCCATCCCTGTTTCATTCCCTCTTAGACGTATGAGTAACTTGTAACCTTTTTCAGTCTGAGTAGGTTGCCTATGTTGTGCATGGGCGCTGCATCATGTATTCATGTGCAACTTTGTATATATATACTTGTATATGCATTGTACGATTTCAGCCTTGCTCTTCACTGAAAATGTTGTTGAATTCCGACCTTCTGTATTCCTCGTAGACTCCCTATTAAGTTAGGCATAGACAGGCACCAAGGACCTCCTTTTCTTGCTCATGCTGTGTCAGTTCCCACTGCCTTTCTTTCACAGCGTTTCCTATTTCTAGCGTGATTCAAGCTGGAAAGGAAATTAAAGTGCCGTGCAAATTATTATGAAGAGGCGCCACTTTGGTAGTGAGTACCGCAAACCTCTTCCACCATAGAATGAGGAGGGAATTCCAACGGGGAACAGGCAGGATGAAAACTTGGCCTGAAATTGACTTCTGACGAGGGTTGTTAACAGTACTGAAAGGAAAATTATGGTAGCCCGATTTAAACTCTCTCGACACTTTGCACCTGGCTAACTCATCTTGTACGCTATCCTGTGCTGCAGAAGCTTGCTTTGGCTGGGCTACACCTTTTACTACGATGCACATGAAATGACCTGGGGGGCCCTTTACAATGGCTCTGGGCTGCGGAATGACGACTTGATATTCATGCTGTAAGCTTTAGCCTAGATGTGACTTCAACTAGTATTCAAGAAAGTACTGATCAAGCTTGAGTTTGGCATGGTCCACTCGACAAAGTGTAACAGACTCGTCATCTTCAGAGAGCAACGAGAAGCAAACAGGTTAATTTCTAGCGCTTCTTGAGCCACTTGAGCAGCATGCACTGCTAAAAAGGAATTTTCTTAGTGCAGTGCGCATAGTCAAGAGAAAATGACCTTATCAACAAAAAGCGTGCGTATATAAAGGCTGCCTTTCTGGACAAGTTAGCTATACAAACCCTCAGGCTGAAGAGCTACACGCTATGCTATATCAGCCAAAAGCACGCAGCCAATGCCAGCAACCTGGACTGCTTATCTTAATTAGCATTTCCGCCCACCAGCAGCAAAAGGTGTGCAACCGCAAAGCCTGCCCAGCTGCCCACTGGGGTTAGGGAGTGGTTGATCGCTAAAGACGTACGCAGGAGGGACCAATTTGCATAAGCCGCCATCTTGATTTGTTGTAACCCAGCAGGACACTCTACTCTGTTTCTTTTCAACATCTGAGCTTATGCATTTATTTGTGGCTTACCAGACCTCAATCGACACAGTATGTGGGGAGATGGTGGCACCCCGATTCAGCAGTAGCAGCAGTTAGTCCATGCTCAGATTCAGTACCAGTGCAGTAGGTTATACAGACCAGTTTCAGTAGTCTCAAACTTGTGCTCAAACTCCAGTCGTCCCTGCATTTCCAACTTGTCCAACTTATTTATTTGTGAGCATTGTGCGTGGGTTTTGCCCTTTTGAAAGGTTTTAACTATGTTTCAGTATGCGTCTGCCTATTTTCATGAACCAACGTCGACACTTTGATACGTTTTTACCTACTTCTTCTTGTGTCTTTAAGGTTAGCAGTTTCCAGTTGCGTCACAGCCCTTTTTTTACTTGGTTTGTTTTGAGGTTTACCTCGTTCTCATAGGTTGAGCAGCCATTCCAGGTTGAATGCCTTTGTAATCCAAACTAAACTAAACTATTCATTCGTGGCTTGCCGAGACCAGTCAGCAGCCGATCAGCTAAACAACTAGGCCGAAGGTTCCCCCCTATCTGCAACCACTGCTGCAGCTATGTTTTGAAAATCTAATAACCCTATTGCTTCCTGTCCCATACTCCTACGCACCCTTTCCTTGCTAGATCAACCACTGGCGAAATAGTTTTGCCTGGTCATTTCCCTTGGTAAAGGAGAAATTGCTTGCAAACAAGCTCTACGATAAAACTCCTTTTAGTACAAGGCATATTTTGTCTGTTACAAGCCAAAAAGACGCTAAGACCTTCTGTGATCCACACTCGGCCACACAATTTTGGAATACGGGCAAAAAAAGACAGGAGTCAGCTCAACCAAACTTGTGACGCTGTTGCGCCGAGCAGTTAAATAAGGGCTTTAAATAACTTTGAAGAAGAAACGCATTGCACGACAAAATCCAACACCCTCGTGACTGCCCGTATTGTCTGTACTTAATATAAGCAAGCACATAAGATACAGGTATACATCATTCAGCTGTAGTCAGCTGCTGATCAGTCAGGGGGAGTCAGCTATGTGCAACACACACACATGCACACACCAGCAAGGTGCTATTGTATGAGCAATTCAAAAAATTAAGAGGGCAACAAGGGACAAAGAGATTGGATAGATGAGCATTGGAAGGACGCTGTATGTTTACCAAATGCCGAGCCATTTAATGTAAGCAGGATGCCTACATCTACTTTTCCTGCTGCTTCATCTCTGCCACCATCTTTTTAAGCTCTCCACTCTCGTCCATTTCAGCCACAATGTCGCTGCCGCCTGCGGAAGGTAGAGTAAAAAGTGTGGTGCTGAATTGCACGTGGCCAGTTGCGTGTTTGCTGGGATGACTGTTAGCTAAAATGCGCGTTTGCTGCATATGTACTCAAATGTGCAGCTCAAGGAAAAAAGATAATGACGACTTTTTTGTGGATGCAGGCACACACGCATTCTCCCTTTACAAGCACAGCCTTTGTTTTTGTCGATGCAGCTGTCAGAGAGCAAACCACTTATTTTTGTGTAGCTTGCTTGGACAGGCCGTGTTACATGAAAATGTGGATTGTTGGCAAAAAGTTTATTTACGCTTCAGAGGTAGACAAGTGCATTTCGGAAACACGATTAAAAGTGGAGTGCAGGCGTGCAAGCAGCGATCATAGTACCCTTATTCATAGTAACTCAACATTCTTCATAGCACCCTTGCAACACTCACCCACAAATTCTCCCTTCATGTACAACTGCAGGTGAAGTCAGGAAACACAGCATTTAGTAATTAGAGCAACAATGTTTCTTATTGGACACGATCTCCAGTAAGCATATGCCCTGCTGCTCAGGAGTGAAAGTAATTCAGGCCCTAGGACCCATCTTGAGAAAACACACGTCCATTGTCGTGTAGCAATAAAAGCTATGTCGTATATTTAGGCAGGGCATTGTGCATGGCATCATTTGAGGGAAGGAATTATTACATGGGCGGACAGAGCTCGGTTCCCAGGAGCCTACTCTTAGCAACTGCTCTCGGACGTTAATTGTGGACCAATACTTACAGCCTTTTGACCTTTTGCCTGAACAACTGACTTCCAAATTCAACGGCGCCAAGTGAATGAACTCAGGCCATGTGAAATCAAGGCATGGGGCCTTTTGGCCTACACAGCAGAATTGTACACTGCCTTCACACACAGGAGTCCCAGCAACCAGTTACTTACATGTGACCTTGCACGCTTCAATAGCGTGAAGCACAAACATCTCATGCATCAGGGAATTAACACATTTTTGCAGGTGTTTCGCAGATCGCTTTATTGAGAATGCACACAGAAGGGTCAAAAGCAGGGAGGATTAGCAGGGAGCTACAGACGCTACAGAGGGAACAAAGGGATGTTACAGAAGGAACAAAGGGACGTTACAGAAGGAACATAAGGACGTTACAGAAGGAACGAAAGCAGAGAGGATTAGCAGTGAGCTACAGACGTTACAGTGTGCATACGGACGTTACAGTGACATTACAGTGTTATCATTACGTTACAGTGTACATAAGCTATGTTACAGTGCGAGCATTACGTTACAGTGACGTTACAGTATGCATACGGTATTTTGGAGAAAGGTCTCCCAAACATATGGCCATGTACATTGTGTGTATATGGTGCTGGAATAACCCATGGTGGGGGAGATGATTCTTGCGGGGAATACCGCTGGGAGTGAGTAAGGTTCCACCTACTGGCAGGGAATACATTTTGAGCATAATAATAATTTCAGCAAACCAAGGTTAAATCAGGAAATTTGTCACCAGGGAACAACTTAATATAGCAAGTTAGTAAGTAATATGGAGTATAATAATTGCAGCATATACTATGGTAACATCAGGACGTTTGTTACAGCAATTCATTAATCATCGTTAAATACCTGCGGAATGGTGGGCCATTGGGAGTAGTTCTTGATGGCGTCACGCAGGCCAGGGTTGTGCACCTCATCCAGCACGTTCACCACCTGCGATATAAACATGCCGTTAAGGGACACTGCATACAAAAATCACTCTACACTCCTTGTGCTGTGTGTGCGCATGTGTGACGTGTTACCTAGTAAAAGAAGTGACAAGGGGCAACCCAGCATGGCACGTTTATTGATGCAGATGGTCAGCCTCATGCACACAGTCACAGCAGCACAGCAGGGGAGCAGCAACGTCGGCCTAGAAATGATTGTTGCGCTGTGAAAATGGAAACAAGGGGAAAAGACTGCATTTCTTTACAGCACTGCCAAAGCGCTTCTGTAATTCCTGTACTTTTATCGCAAAAGAGGAAATCGCGCAAGAGCTCAAGGCACTCCTCAGCGGCACGCCATACACGCCAATCAATACCGTATAAAGGTGGCATAGGTATCGAGGGCACTTGCACCTAATGAGTCATCCCCCTTGCAGTTTGACGATGCACCCCGTCACTACTCAGGCTTAAGCAAGTGAACGCGCATTTGCTCATGCAACTTCCTGACCCACAAAAAAAGAGCCTCGAAGGCCTACGTGCGCCTTAACCAAACCACACGAACACACACATGCACACACACAGCACAGCACGTACGTACACACGGCTGACTTGCAATGTATACATTCATACACTCGCGTTACAACGTAACATATACACACGCAGCATATACATAGGGATGGCCAACACCACATATAACTAAATGTAAATACAAATATACGGTGCCTATACGGCATTTCTAGCAGGGAAACCACCTTGCATATTTACCATATATACGTTGTATATACATGGTTCTGGCCAACCCTACACATACATCTTCTGCGCACAAACTGTCACGCAACACGCATGCACGTACATACACACAGCTCACTTGCAACATATAAAAATGTACGCTCACGTAAACCAACATATACACTCACAGCACAAACATATCTTACACATGAACTGCATCACGCAACACGCGCACACCTCGTAGTCTGTCCTGAGGTTGTTGAGGATGGTGAGCGTTTTATGCGAGAAGCCACACTGCGGCTGGGTGCGCGTGCCCTTAATGAAGGCGACCACCTGCATGGCATTCACATTAGCATAATGTGTTCAGTGCATATGCATGTAGGTACAAAACAGTGCATGCTCCTCTCCATGGGGCTAAGGAGCAAATTGCACTTCAGTACTTTGACAATGTTTGAGCACTCAGGGCCGAATAACGCGTCCAGCACCCTTGGAGTGGCATGTGTTTGTATGTGTTGTGGTATGTGCAGTGGGGGGAGGAAGGGGGTGTTTGCTTGACAAGTACGATGCAAAGATTGGGGATAGAGAGCATGCAGGCTGTTTCACTTCTAGTAGGAAGGGTGCCCTAGGTGTTTTGTATTGTTGCATTCGTCTGTGCAACGTGCAGAAAAACAATACTGGTGCCCGCCAGCCAATAACATGGATACTATGGAGAGCAAGGCAGGACAGCGGAAGGCGTGCATGCAAGCCAGCTGTCCGTGGTGCCAACCATGACTGACAGAGACGCAGGGAGTAACACAACATAGTGCACACGTGCACAGCTTACGACAATTCTTGCCAGCCCAGCAGCCACGTACTTGGATGCTTTCTACCACTTCGTTGTCCATTGGCTTGTTCATAGATATGGTCTTCACCTAGCACCACACCCATGTTATCTTGACCCCGCCACATGCGTGGATGCCTTTCACCACTTTGATAACCATTGGCTTGTCCATGGAAATGGCCTGACAACAATTGTACACATCACGTACCCTGATGTCTTTCACCACTTTGTCGACAAGCTCGTCCATTGATGTGGTTGAGCCCTTGCCAGCAGTGAGGCGCACTTCTGGGCGGGGGGGCTTTGCCGCTGTGGTATAACAGATAGAATGGCAAAACAGTGTGACAACTAGGAATGGTTGGTTATACCGTAGCATATGTAGCAACTCATCGTCCTCCCAAAACAAAGGGTGATGAGCGCGCATGCTCAACGCCACGTCTTCTGGGGGGCTAGTGCGGAAGCCATTTGCTTGAGTGACATACAGCGTCCTTTTGCCCGAGTGACACACACCGTCCTTTTGCCTGACTGAAACAAAACGTCCTTTTGCCTAAGGAACAGTAAGTGTCCTTTTGCCTAAGAGGAGCACAAAGTGTCAGGAGGGCCAGAGACGCGTATTTGGCTGGCATGCTGGTGGCAGAAAAGTGTGCCAAAGCAAGGCATGGACCATGGGAAGCACTGATGAATGAGAGAGGATGAACTGAATAGCAATAGGATATTAGAAAGCCAGTGAGAGGGCCTCCTATCTCAGCGCAGACGCACAGAAAAACCTCATGACATGAAGAGGTTGAAAAGCGGATACATTTCACTCAGCAAAGGAAGAATGAGGCCACATGTACCACAATGCAGACATAAGCACTATTACACTCATTCGACGCCACTATTTTGACGCTACTCGGCATCATAAGCAACCCCAACTCATCACACATAAGGTGACGTACACTGCATAAAAAAACCCTTTGTGCTCGCTTACCAGTGCGCGACTGCCATTTCTTTTCGCCTGGCGCATTTCCTGGAGGAATGGTGCCTGTTTCTTGAACTGCAAAAGGGAGGGGTAGAAATCAAAGGTTTAAGAAAGTTGTGTTGGATAAGGTGCTCAGTCAGAGCTCACAAAATAAGTGTGAGTACCTATAAATGGCCTCTTTGGTGTTGGCTACGACAGCTTCATATGAGGTGAAAATGACAATGATAGGTGAGCAGCTCCAACGACAGAGAGTACACAAACAACAGCACAAATTTGTGCACATTCATACTCAAAAATACACACGCTTAATTATATAAAGACACACACACATTTACACAAATACGTGCACACACACACAAATACACACACACACACACACAAGCGCACGCGCACACAAGCGCACGCGCACATGCACACACCCAGACACAAAAACACTCACACACACGCACACGCGCACACACACACGTGCACACACACACACACACACACACATAAACACATACATGCACCAACGCACACACAAACATTCACACCTGCTTCCTCAATCCAGCTCTTCCAGGCTTCGGTTAAGCTTTCACGCGTGGCGTGGGACATCGCCAACACTTTCACTCCGTGCGTGAGCTCTGGCAGTTCATGCAAGTGATTAGCCACACTGGCATCCACCTGGAAAATAGAGAAAAAAGAGAAGGCTGAAGGTAGTTCCAGGTTGGGGACAGTGTGAAAAAAGAAAGTCCACATTACCCACCCTCCGGGACAGCCCAATGTACTGCAGCATGGTGTTCTTGTCATACACGCCGTATACGCCAGGTGCGGTGGGCAAGTCCTTCTCTCCTTCGGGCAGCTTTATGAGGGGAGCTTGTTTGAGGGGAGGTGTCTTCGCTTCCTGCGCAGCTGCTCGCGTGACGACCAACCTACTGCTGTGCACTTTCGTTGCAGTTTGTAGCCTTTGCTGCTGCTGTTGCTGGCCGATGGAGCGAGAGCCCGCGCACGACAAGGATTTCATCTTAACTAAATATCTTCTATAATAATTAAATTAAAAACTCGTGCTTTTTGGGGTCAAGAAAATTCCACGAATTCAACTGGCCGGTCTTGCTTGCTTGGGTGTCATAAATGTTTTGGGGTCTCGTTAAAATTGGTAAATGTTTTGGGGTCTCGTTAAAGTGGGTAGCCCTTCGGCTGGCTGGTCGGGTGGTCACTGTTTTGACTAGAAATTGCAGTAGAACCCAGTCTTTAGGTTATTAGGGATAGGCAGGATTTGGAGGCTGCAAAAAAATCGGGGGCTGCAAAACAATCGGGGGCTGCAAACAGTTCTACATAAAAGTGTACCATCCAATCTACTGTTCTCGTAGTATACGGAAGTATGTATCTTAATAGTATTTCATTCATCATTATCTAATCAATAGTTGCATCTAAGCATCGAGGTAACTAGGTGAAACATCAAATAAAACTCTAGTCCATTCATCATTATCTAATCAATAGCCATTATTTCCGCTTTGCGCCTCCTTTCTTCTTCGCGGGTGCTCCTCGGGCCATTGCAGGAGGGTGAGGGGCTGCAGGCTGTTTCTCTTCGGGCACGGCAGCTGGCGGCGGTGGTTGTGACAAAGGTCCAGGAACCTGCAAGGGTAGGATATGAGTAAGCACTGCAGTATGCAACAGTTTTAGCAGGCCACACTAATTCGTTGAGGGCCGCCGGCGGGCTGACGATCTTTTGAATTATATCTCGTTCATGAGGATTGAAGACTTTCGTTAACTTTTTCCTTAAGTCAAGGAATTACTGGAAAGGCAGAGGACAAAGTGTCCTTTGCTCACTTCCAAAGTCGCATGGTTTCATTTCAAGGAGCTCACCCCGCCAGACAATATTTTTTTCTGCCCCTCTTGCTGTATTGGGCTAGAAGCTTTTGAAATGGCTGGCCCTGCTGGTGCTGCTGCTGCTGCGTTCCCTGGCTGCTGCTCCAGGAGGAACTCTGTAGCCCACTCCTCCACACCAGAAGGGAAGGTTGGAGGGAAGGGAAATCGTCCTGTTGCATCCATCATGGGAATGTGTGGCGTACATGCAAGCACGGCCGCAGCAACATCAGCATGGGCGCAAGGATGCACTTCTGTGGCGTGCAATTCCTGAGGAAAAAGTGCAGGGGAAAATAAACAATTTACAAGTTGCGCACCAAAGGCAACATTACTTATACAGGTACACATACACAAATACACGTAAGCACCCCCAAGCACAAATGTAAGCAATTTTAACAATTAAGGAACCCCCCTTAATGCATGTAAGTTCCTCACAAGCCGTTATTGCTTGCACCTGCACCCATATTGTTGCTGTATCTTGAAAGAGCATGGCCAGGAAATGTTACTAAGCATCAGTCGAGTGATAAATCAAAATTGAAAGGTCTGCGCTGGTTGCTGCTCACCTTCAGAGATCCCTCGATGGGTGCAGCAGCACTAGAGACAAAGAGGCAGAGTGATGCAGTCTCGACCAACAGCCTATCAGCCCGTGGCTTCTGTTTGGATCAGTGACGAAGGAGCAAATGTGGGCCATAAGGTAGTCCAAGAAAACAACCTACTGTCCTAGTCCGGCCAAGAATCAATATTTAGATATTGGATCTCTCCAATGTGGATCAGTGGAAAATTGCACACATAAAGGCTTGAGAAACAGCGTCAGGCTCGGACCTGGCTTCTCAAAGCAGCTTATGCGTGTGGCAGATGAAAAGACGTCGACAACACTTGGTGTGCCCCTTCGCACCTTTGCAGCCTCCCTTGCAACCATGCGTACATTTTCAGCAAACGAGCCGTCTGCAAGGGCAAGATCGGTAAGTCAGGGGAATTGAAGTCCATTTACTTGGCTTTGGTGACTGACTCACTGAGACTAAAAACTAAGGCCCATTAGGCTTAATGCTAGTGGGCCCATATACTAAAGTTCCTGTTGTGAATTATGTTGGCCTTGGTGTGCTATCTGTGCATTTGTGTAAATAGAAAACTGATCAATCTCGAGACTCTATGAACATTTTTAAGAAATGTCAATTTGTCCAACAAAGTTGGAAATTACCATGACCATTCTAATTCTACTATAACGATCAGCACATCAATTTTCTGCAATGGATAATTGGATAAGGAACAGCGAACAACTGTTAGTAGATGTACTGACCTCAACTGAAGACTCTCAGCAACCTACCTGCTCCCAAAGTAATAATCGCCGCTGCTATGGCTGCTAAGGGCTCTTGTACACTTGATTCTGCCAGGAGCTCTGCAGTTGCTTTCAGCGCTGGCAGGGCACCTTTGTCTGCCAGGGCAACGGCAGCACGCTGCACGTGGTCTGGTGGAGTGGGGCCCTCCAGTGTATCCTGTTACGATTTAGGTGTAGGTGTATCGAGCCGTGCTTTCACTTCAAAAACAATTTGCCAACAGTAACATCTCTCTACTTCGCAAAAAATCCGTGCCATGATTGTACAAGTCTGTTACAATATGTAATACCGGTATGTGCAATGTATAATGTAGATGCGTTAGTAATCGGCGTTAGAAATTGCTGTCGCTGACATAGTATGTGCATGTTGTTTTGAGAAATGACATACGCAACGTGCACGCATACCCACCGCTGGCATTCCTTTTCTCTTATGACTATATTTGCTAACCCTTTTAATCATGCTGGCTGTGTCATCATTACCAGCGGAGTCTTTTCTTTCCTTTACTAACCCACTAGATGCCATAAAGAAGGGTAAGCTCACCATCACACATGCTGACAGTATCAGGAGGCAGGCAGAAGCAGGTCAATATTAGGTGGCAGTCGACTTCAGGTGACGGTATTAGGTGGAAGCTAGCGTCATTGAGCACCTTAACATCCATAGGCAACACACCATATTGGCCAGAGCTTCAGCTTTTGTGGTAGGTAGCGCCTGGGAGATGATGCAGGGCCCTGCTTCTGTGTTGCTGAGCAGGATTGGGGAAATAGCAGTGGATGAAATTCCTGCAGACAGGTTTAGTCATCCATCGGTGTCGAGTATGCAAAAAAGTAAGACATTGAGGATATTGCGTTGCATGTGGATCTCTTGGGGCATAAGATGTGCCTGTCTCGACCTTGGAAATCTCGGAAACGAGCACGTTTGCCCCAGACAGCGCCTGAAGATCTGTCTGATACGTGCAAACAGCCTGCCCACTCCAGTTCCATGCCTACTACAAGCTATGTCTGATATAGGCACCATCCTTTTTTAACCAATTTGATCCTAGAAGCAAAGTCTGATATGTGCAGAAATTACGACCTGCCAATTACAATATAATTAACTAGTCCAGTGCTTAGAAACAATTGTCTTGTCGCAGCACTACATTCAATAATCCAAACAAATCAAAGCATTAGAACCTTTGTAGCCGCTACACACACACACACACACACACACATACACACACACACACTCAGTACTCACACACACACTCAGTACACAGCCAAGCATTTTACCTACCAAGCACCTCCTCAATGGTGCAGGGAGCATTGGGGGAGGATGGATGAGGCACATTTTCAGGATAAAGCAGTGCACTTTTGTGGGTGACGAGGGTGTCATCCCTTGTATGGGTGGCCTACATGTTGTGAGAATTGGATGATGGACTGTTGGTACGGTGAGGAAAGGAGGAGAAGGAACCTGGAAGCTTCCTGACGAAAAAACTGATTCAATCCCAAAGCTACCCAACCTGCAAATATGAACAACCAAGTATGCAAGTCAGCCTACACCTTTGTTGAAGGAGACTCAAGAAACAAGCTAAAAATGAATTAGCTATAGTACAAATGGTAATAGACTATTACTATAACAGTGCTTCACGCCTACGTACACTTACTCTCTCAATTTCCTCCTGGAGCTTCTGTAGCTCCTCAATACTCTGGAATCCCCTTGCTGTCACAATGTGCTGCTGTTCCTGCTGCTGTTCCTGCTGCTGCTGCTGCTGCTGCTGCTGCTGCTGTGATGACACCTGACTTTCACTCTTTGATTCACTTCCCTTTGGTTCATTCCCCTGAGTTTTAAGGCGTAATAACCTAAATCAGGTTCCTATCTCAGATTCTCACGAGGTAATTTAGGCTTGGATATAACTTCCAGGCCTTATGTGAAAAGTTTCTGGCAACCCTGTCAGAAAGGCAGAGTAACCTCTGCATTTCAACGGGTCCGAAAACCCAGCATACCTTACTCTATCAAGTGTAAACACACCCAGAGCGAAACGGTGTGCACAGCACATTTGCAAGGAGCTTAAGGACAAAAACGGCAAGAGACTTGCTTATTCTATCTTAAAAATGTGGCCAAGTTAAGGATGCATTTCCCAGCTCATATGCATAGCTGGCCATGACGACAAAGACAAAGCATAAAGTGACTCCATCTCTACGTGCATTTCAGCGGCACACCAATCAACCCCTACCTGCTTTGGCTCTTCAGCAGTTTTTTGGGGCTTTTGTTCTGCAACAGCTGGAGGGGGTGGAGGCTGCTTGGTTTCAGTTGGCTTTGGCGGGGGGGGCTGCAGGTAGCGGAGTTTATAAGGTAGTAGTTGCAGGCGCTGTTTTAAGAGATAAGACAAGGTTTTCCAATCCTTGCAAGGGGGCTTTGTTACCCAAGTTGCAAGACGTGAGCAAAACAATTGTTCAAGGAAGTTACTCTACCCTTCCTTTTCTGTCAACATTTACAGAAACCTTGTGGTGGCAGCACCTCTGCTGTTGGACCAACCTCGTTATGAAATTTACTGTCAATTGTAGTGTTTTGCACCCTGGACATGCGAGATTTTCACAAAACACTTCTGATCACCTTATACTTGGGTAATCTTTACCTGAGGCGTGACGGTTTCTGCTTCTGGCTTCACGTCTTTGTCCTGAACAGGCTGAGTATCCCGCTGCTGCTGCTGCTGCTGCTCAGCAGATCCCTTGACAAGCACCTTATTTGGAAGTGAAAAGCAAACAGCATTGATCACTACCATCATGGATCTTAAAATATACCGTTTAGGGCTGGGCAGCCTCCAACAGATGCAGAGAGGCACTCATGTGGCATAGGCACAGCAAAGGAGACAAGCAAAAAAAAGGCAGTGAAAAACCACTCCCCACATTAAGTAAGGGAAAGGAGACACTTTGGTACCGGGTACCGTATAACTCCTCCACCAATAGAATAAGAAAAAGATCAATGGGAATCAGGAGGGTTGCAGGCTTGACCTGAAAGACATGCAAGATACACAGTCATCCGTGCACGTTGGCAAGCTAACGAGCAATTATACAGCTCTCTGCCTAGTGAGCTGGCACACAACCAGTTTGAAAGTGCCAGCTCACCTGAGGAGAAGGTGCCACCTGCCGCTTTGGCTGGATGTCAGCCTCTTGAAGCAGCTCCAGGTTCTGGATGCCAGCATACTCTGCTGAGAGCTCCCACAGCTTCTTTGACAGCAGTCTGTTATATGCTTGACGATTGGCAGGGACGCGCACCACCTTTGAGGCCAGCCTAGAGTTGATGTGTTCCAGTGCGCAAGATGCGGTTAATGGAATAGATGACAAATCAATCAGCTACATTCCTACGTTCAAGACTCAGAGCAAAGGGTTAGTTGAGCATGTCATTGTATAAGCTCAGTAAAATATTTGCATCTGCAAAATAAGACATCACTGAGGGAGACCTCTCTCCTGTTAGCTATTGACGGGGTGTCTTGCCTCTCGCAAACTCTATCTTCCGGCCTACCTTTCTTACTCTTGGTTATACAAGTTTATAACTTAGGTATTAGAGACTTATTGGATCCTAATGACAGCATGATTATTCAGTTGCCATTGTATACAACTCTTGCCTAGCAGCTCAAGAGCTACCTCCTTCCCTGCTCACCTGTTGTTGCTCAGATGGCGCGCTGGATAATCCAGGAAAGAATGCAGCAGTGCCATGCTCGCGTACAATGCCCAGCGTGGCGTTCCAATGTACGTGTGCCAGGCACCGTCCAACATGGTGAGAAGGGGCGAAGCAAACATGCCGCGTGCATAAAACCTCAGGTCCTCGCATGGTGGAACTCCTGTTGGCAAGAAATTGGCATAAAGCGGTTTTTTACACAAACTCAAAATAAACATACAGTCACAACGCATGCTGTTTAGGTTCTACAAGTATAAGATAATACCGCCCAGATGTCGTTTCATCTGGTCAAAAACACGGAAACAACAAACTATTGATGGGGGTGGGTTGTTCAGAGTGGTAGGGGGCAGCTGAAGGAGAGTAACCCATATTTTTTCACATTTTAACACGGCCAGCCACCAGTAGTTCCACCTTTCACAAACAGCAGCAACGTACAGATGTCAGCATTCATCAACGTGGCATCCACCTCTTTGAGACTGTGAGAATACGAGACTGAGATTACTAGACCTCAGAACCAGCTGAGCGCCGTTCAGGAACAGTACAAGATATCTGCACCATTCTTCAAGGAGCTTCCATTAACCTCAACATTGCTCTCTTGATTGTGGATGGCACCATCTACAACACTCACACTCTGGATCCTTGTAAGGAGCTGGGTCTTGATTCACAAAGAGTGAAGAAGCTTGCCACCAAGCTCCATGTGCATTCCGACTACTACGCCACTAAACTTGTCCATACCAGACGTGCCCTCTCCAGTACCATTACCAAAACAGATCAGGAGGTTTCAGGCCAAGTCTACTATCCACCTGATCCATATTGACCTCTCTCTTCTTCTTTGCAGTGGAGGAGTTTTACGTACTAGGTACCTAAGTGCCTCCTTCTCCTTTACTACTATGGGGAGTGTTTTTTCACTGCCTGCGTTGCACTTATCCTTTACCCTGATCCATTTCTTTAAAACATCCAGCTCACTAACGACAGCAGTTGCCCTGAAAGCCTAGCGGTCCGTGATCAGGCCAGACCCTTTGGTGTCGCGGGTTCAAATCTGCTGGTCACAAATTTGCTGTCCGACAGCAACAGCTGCTTGAGATGTTATCACTGCTTGTGATAACTTCAGCTTTACATCTTATAGTGCTTGAGCTGCCCTGCATATCTGTTGCTACTAATTTCATCTTTATGTTGTAGTTGATCAGATCAGCCACTCTAACATAGCATACCTGGCTCAGCATCAACCGTCCACGGGACAAAGGCAGCATGCATGACAATCTGGGCAGCATCTTCAGCAGGAGCGTACAGCTGCGGGTGTGCAAGAAGTCGTGAGGAAGCGTTAAGCCACAAGCTTGCAAGTACTGCATGAATGTGCAACTGAACTGATAAATCTACGTAGATCAAGGACACATGCAACAACATAAAATAAACTATCACCTGAACAAAAGCTTGTAGCGAGCCTGCAGCACTCTGTTCCCAATCAAGTTCCCCCCTCTTCTTGTGATGTTGGAGACTTACTGCAACGAGTTTTAGGTGGCTCCTTTCCCTTAATAAATGTGGTCCTTTTTCTGTGTCTCTCTATTGGTCGATGCACTTTGCAAGAAATGGTACTTGCCTGGTTCAAGATTTGCTTGATGGGGAAAGAGGAAAAAACAGTGGAGGTCCATATAGCTGTGTTTACGCCTCCTGGGTCCACACTAACCACCTTATGCAACAGGTGTGTGTTGATTGCAGGAAGGTGTTACAATGCAAGACCTGTGCAGATCTCACGGTTAGTCAAAACTATCTACTCCAGACCATTACGTTTATATAATACCTGTAAATAGGTGACATCACAATGCTGCGTCGCACACCTTACCTCAAGACCCTGATCCCCAAAGCGGCGCTGCATCTCAAAGGCAAGAAGGACCTGTGGCCAACAAATTATACCCAATGCAGGTGCTTCATACAGTACGTGGACAACTGGTCTGCAGCCCAGCTTCCTACTTATGTAGCAATAAGGATTTCCTTACGCACCTCTGCCAACTTGGTGTGCTTATACCAGGAGTGGTACCTGTCAAATGAAGTACGTGGGTTGTATGCGTATCTACTCGCATTGCAGGCTCATTCAGCCTGATTTGAGACTTCTCTAACACTGAGCCATACACATACACCCTCTTTCCTGCGTCTTGACTGTGTGTTTACTTTGACACAATATCCTATGACCCCTGGTCACAATTTTGGCACTAATATGCCCCCCTTGCAGTACACATATTGTCTTTGCCTGACGTACCAGCTGGTGAGAAACAGGTGGGGGTCTTGTATGATGCAGGTGCGTGATGAAAAGGAAGACACAAAGACCACCCTGCACAAAGGAAAGGAATTATCAAGTTTGATTACAACTCGTAAAGATCGCCTGTAGCACAGAGCGAGGAGGATAACAAGTTAGGTACCTAGTTTTGTCCGCCACCATCTTGCGCTCAAGAAGCCGGTTCAGCTGCATGCACAAAGCAGATGATGCAAAATCATTGATAAGCCTGCAAATTGGATACCTTTTGAACACATCTCACTCTTCTCACGTCGACGATACAGAGCGTGAGAAAGGGGCGAGCCCAGCTCTTCACCAGTTTTTACTGGATTTGCCTTACCAACCCTACCTGGTAAGTTCCTAAAAAGTTTGCTTGTGCAAGACTTGCTACACCTCTGCCAGTGTGGAAGTGGTCCATTCGACTCATTCCTGTGCGCAAGAAGAAGAAAAATGTGTTAGGTAAAAGGTCCAGGGGATGTTGTTATACGTGCATCCTTGTGCTCAGTAAAGGTCTTGCCTTTTTTCATTTCCCCCAGAATTCCCTACTTATTGACACTACGTAAAAATGTGTTTAGAAAGTACTGCTTCGCCTCTCAGGCTTCCCGCTTGAATTTGTCAACTGACCTGCATTGTTGACTAGAACGTGAAGCCTCTCATCCGTGGCATTGATGTGCGAGCAAAAGTTGGCTATGCTGTGAAGAGTGTTTGGAGGATTGACAATGAAATTAGCACATGTCTTTGTCAGTGAAAAAAGGATATGTGCTAGGCAGTGGTCTGAAGCGTGGATTATTTTTCCTCTGTAACCAGTTACCGAGCTTCATGGCTCAGAAACAAGAATATCCTCTCCCTGGCTCGATCCTGTGTTGCTCCCTGAGCAGTTTCTGTCCCTTACACTGCTTCTAAACTGAGCCTCATCTGCCGCTTCGCATTACCTGTCCGGCTCCATCATGTCCTGGTGCATGCAGTTAAGAGCAATGTGAGTGACGCACAGACTTGTGTCCTAATGATGAGCAAGACTCACACACTCACAATGACAGGCACTTGAGGGGGTATGACGATCACTGCAGGAGGCACCCTGAGGCAAGATGAGTGAAGAGGAGAGTCATCAGAGGGGGAGTGCAGATGAGGGAAATCAATGAATAGCATGTTCCGAACACTTGTTTAACGCAAAGCATTTCTGCGCTTTTAAAGTGTTGATATAAGCCAACTATCAATGGTTGAAGACAGCACACGCAGCTTCCACACAGAGCCGCCGTATGACACTAAATGAAACGGCGGCTGTGGCACGAACGTGCCTGGAAATTATCTGTTGCTTCACTTTCTCGGCCTTTTTGCTGTTCCGGATGGCAAATGTGACACGAGCCCCTTTCCTTGCCATTTCTTCACAGACGGCCAGACCGATACCTGCAGCGCAGGTGCAGTGCTGGCTTGAATGCGAAAGCAAAATGGTTTTATGGGCGGCGCTAATGATCTCAATCCATGGATTTCGCCAAAACTTCACAGTTTATTGCACGTACCACTCGTGGCTCCTGTCACGATTGCATTGATTCCCTCCAGAGAGCCTTCAGGAATACTAACAGGGTTACAGAGCAGCTCTGTGGCCATTGAGCTTTATAACGCCAGACTCCTTTTTTATATTATATAATATTTTGAAAACCGAGATAATAATGCGAAAAAAACAAATTCGAAGTCAATCGCCATTTTTAATTTAGGTCGATTATTCAAATTCGCCTAAGTTTCACGTCAACAAAGAGAGACGCTGGTCCTCAGTTCCAACTGGCAACTGCCAGTTTTGACGCCAGTTACTGTCTGCACCAACTGGGGGTCCACAGTTTTGAAAACTACAGTTTTGAACAACTAAACCATACCAAATTTCCAACTTTACGATGCCTCTTTTGGAAACTGGTGGATCTGAAACCTGTTACTGGCAGTTGCCAGTTGCAACTGTGGACTGCCCAGTTGGCAAAGTTGCCAAGTTGCCAAGTTGCCAGTTTTGGGGCTGCTAGGGAGGGAGAGCGGGGGAAGGGCACTCAGAAGCCAGTTGCTAAACTGCCAGTGTATACCCTTGGTGTACACAACAACTGGGAAAGCCTCAGTTTTAAAACTGGAGCTCCTTCTACACACCAACTAGGTGAGAGTATAGTTTTTAATGCCAACTCGGTTGAGTATGCCATGCAGCGTCACTTTCTCCATCAACAACGGCCTGTTGTGTTGTCACCTTCATTCTGGCGATCTTTTTGGGGGGGGGACAACTTTGGGAATTAATTGTCATGATTCCGACTACAGTGCTTGCTTCAAGTAGTATGGCTTAATCTGTAAAGTTGTATGTCGCCCTAAAAAGACTAAGGTGTGTAGTGTATGGTTTGGGCCTCCCCAGTTTCTTATAAATTGCTGGACGCACGAGTGTGAAGACACTAGCATGCTTTCCCATTCCTATAACTTTCCATGGCAAAGCAACAAGAACAAAGAAATTGAACAGTCAATCCTGCTTATTTGCCTCACTCCCTGATCTTGCCTCACTCCCTGATCAAATGCAAATCACAAATTAAACACGTATTTGTCGCAGTTTTGCGCAGCAAAATAAAATCTAATTCTGCTTTAGTTCAGCGATGGTGACAAAATTGTCTAAGGCCTGCGTGGCTATCTTGGCCGGAATGCAGTGGCCCCCTGAACAAGCAATACAGTAGTGAAGCGGAGGTGAAAATGGATTCAGGCGTATTTTGCAACCATTCTTGTTGTCGTGCAGCGCAAGAAACAGCAGGGTCCCACCTGTGAATTCGTGGTAGTCCAGCAGCTTCCCCGTTTTAAAGCCCATGGAGCCGAGCCTTGCGACAATGCGTCGGCTGCGTGAAAAGAGACGTGTGCTTTTGGCACTGTTGATGAGGATGGACACAACCAGCTACGTAAACAGGCCTGCTGTGAGCCTGATCGTCACCAAGCTTAGGCAGGCAAGGATGTCATCTAATATTTTGTAGCAATCCTTAGTAGATGACATTGACAACGATGAAACTCCTACAGTTGCAATCTGGGTTGGGTAACAAATGGGATTTCCATGATGAAACATTAGAATTTTAAAGCTCTCGTCTTCTTAACATTGTACATATCCTGTGAGCGCACTTACAAGCAGTGATCGATGTCAAGGCACTGATCTCCAATACCGTGCGAGATGTAAACTTTTGGCTTGATAGGTGACTGCAAGGAGGGTATGATTACATTTTGATCTTGCATGGCAAATTTATCATTCAGCAAATCAGCGCTTGTTGCATGTACTACTCATCAAGCGTTTGCTTTTCACCATTGAATGCCAGATCGGGATCAGAGAGTGGAAGGTAGCTCAGGTGCTTTGCATGTTGAAGCAGCCCCTCCCTAGAAAACCTGCACGTACCAGAGAGGAAGGGCGCATAAAACCGGGTGACAGAGCCATGATGTGTGTGAAAGGCCCGTGCTGCTGATCTTTCCAGTCTCCTGATCCACCATTTGGAAGACCGAGGCTGAGAGCGTACTGCATAATCGAGCAGCAGTTGGAATACTCTGTGTTTGAACTTGCGTGCGGTAAGGTAAGCGGCAAGAATTCCAAGTCAGAAAATGGGTATAAAAGTGGCGCCATGGCGTACAAATACTAAAGACACTGCCCTGAATACATCTTGGGTACTTCTGTTGTGAAGACACTATGTTCAAACAGGACAGACCAGGACAGACTGCTGAAGATTGACGCACCGAAGCCCCATCTGAAAATCCAGCACAGCACACTTTCTTGGGGTTTATGTTGAAATTCTCAAAGACATGCTTCAGGGCTTTGTCGATGAAGCGCACGTCAGCGCCAAAAGATCCCCTGATGATGTCCCTGAGGAACGCGTCGTGTCAAGAGGCAGAGAGAGACTTAAAGCTCTGTAACTGCTGCTCCGTTGCCCTGCGACCTTTGCTGTGTAGGAGCTGTTGCGGTAGGATTTAAAACATATTACACGTAATAACTCAGGACAAAAGGACAAACCAAATCCTACCATGTCCGGCCACGGCTATCAGGCAGCAGCAAGATCACACGTTTCTCCTCCAGTTCCTCCCTAAGCATAAGACGTGTAAACGTGAAGTTATGCATCGTTTGTTTCTAAGAGGTTTTCCTGAGAAATGTATAACGAAGCACTGCAATAAGCAGAAGTTCATAACAAAGCACTGTAATAAGCAGAAGTTTGGCAGCGACACAAAGCGAGGCACTCACCATTTGAACACATGAGCACAGCTTGCACCACTTGCACAAGCACCATGGAGCAAGATGATAAGCGGGCTGCTTTGCTTGTGGTCGTACGTGGATGGCAAGAAAAGCATTCCATCCCTGTCGGCAGTTGCATGTGGAGGCAGCGTAGTGCAAAGGTCAAACACACACGCATGGACAAGTTCAGGCAGAATGTGATACGGCACATAATGTGACATTACCCAAAAATAGGCAACGGTTTTTTTTATGAAACCACGTGACTTTCTTCTCCGCAAGAACTTGCTTACTAGAACCAGGCTCCACATCCAGAGGCACGAGCTGTGATTCCTTGGGTGGAGCGGCAGGCGATCTGGGTGGAGTGGGAGGCGCCTGAGGTGGGAGAAGGTGTGGAGGAACTGGCCTGCACATGGTGGGCCAAGTTTGCTTAATGAGAAAGCAAGTTCTTCTTACGTTTCAGCTCTCGAACCAAAACGCAGATAGGGATGGATGCCAAAAAAAGCTGAGTAATGAGGAAGTTGCTCCCACAACCCTCCGGTGCATAGATTGATGATGAGCACTTACCTTGCGGTTAATCGTGCATTGCCAGCATCTAGCGCCAAGGCGGAAGCCATGATGAGCTGGTTCTGGACGGAGTAGCTGTGCGCAGGTAAAGCTGTATAAAATAATATTATTTATGGCGATATGCAAAAAATCAAAATTACCAGTTAAAAAAATTGCGCCTCACATAGCCAAAGCCAGTACCTCCCGTCTTTTGCAGTGGACAAAGTAAAAAATAAAAAATATTTCTGGGGGGGAGAGGGGCGTGAAGAGCCTTGTTTCATGAGTGCACCTTACAACAGGGACAGCACTCATGACTCAAGGCTCTTCCCGTCCCTCTACCCCCCTGTGATATTTCTTATTTTATATTAAACCCTTCGAAAGACGGGAGGTGCTGGCTTTGGCTGTGTGAGGCGCAATCTTTTTTAACTGGTACTTTTAATGTTCCAACCCGAATGATTGTAATAACTAAAAAATCAATATCAATGTATTTTGTTCGAGTTTCAGTGGGCCAATCGCTCAAATTTTATTCGTGTTGTAGACGGATTTTTACTGCGTTTCGAGTACCAAATAAGCTGGCTGGTAAGGCCGGTCAGGAACGCACTACAGAGCGCGATGTGCTTACCTGACCATGGACATGATTCCTGCTGCTTCAAGCAGGAACCCCTCATGGAAGTACTTTAGTAAGCGCAGGGCCTGGCTCTAGCCCGTTTGGTAGCGCTTGCTCGAGCTAGGACGAATTGCCTTTTTGCCGTCTCCCTGAAAGTCATCACATCAAAAGATGAAGCTCGCAGGCGCACATTTGTCAACGCAACAGTTACTTATAAATTATTGAAATCTCATTAAATCACAATGAATAATGCAAGCGTCGTGTTGACAGATTCTGACAGAAGCAACGCTGTATTATAATAAGATGGCTGGATCGTTGTTTGCCCGTCGTCAGCGTGCATATGAGGGTAGCGCACATGAGGGTAGTGTGCCATTGCTGTGTGCAGGTTCATGTTTGTTCACGCGTGTGCATGTGCATGACGTATGAATGCATTACATATGTGTGGGCGAGTATCTATGTGTGTACGCACGGGAGCACGCGTCCTCCTCCCCGTGCAAGCATGAGCACGAAATGCCTCCATCCCTCATTAGTTCAAACTTGGCACATTCCCTCATGTTCATATCGTGGTGATTTGGAAAGTTATGTCCGGTTAGGGGGAGAGAATATGTCTGCTGAAATTCCGTAAGTTTGCCCTTAAAGTACCGGAAATTAATCTATTTGTGAACAAATCCTTGGGGGGGCCTGACCCCTAATTTGAATTTTAGTTTAGAATTTGGCCGAGGCTGGCTGGCTGGCCACGTTGCCGCGCCCAATTGATTGGTGGTAGTAATCGATTTTTCGTAGTCTCGTTCAATAAGCTGGAAAGCCGGTGAGTCGCACAAAAAACCATCTCGGCACCAACGAAGGGGGGAAAGGCACACGTCAGAGCTTTCCTCAACATAAGCCCTCCTCCCACTTGTGGCCACACGTCAGGCACGTCACGGATCGCCCCCTGCCCTCTGCGTCCTTGCTTCCCCAGGTTTCACTCTTCCCGATATCCCTTCGCCCGGCGTCTGGTTGGAATAAGAGTGGGCATTTCGAGAGTAAGGTATTAAGAAATGTGTGCAAGGGCAGCGCACAAAGTCAGAGAGGGATGAGGACGACTCAAGTCCAATATTACTGTATGAATAGGAAAAAGCAAAGTGTTCCATTTCTAAATTGACAGAGTATAATGCGTGGGTACTAACCTACGTACGAACAGGCACGGCTTTTGCAGTCTTGCATAGGGCACACAAAGTCACTTGTCGTGATGCCCTGACCTGCACTGTGCACTGTTGATGCGTACACACACAGATGTGTGGGTAGGTGGGCTCATCTATTTGCTTGTGTAATTGTTTCAAAGCGTTCAGTGCAGGTCTGTTAGTACCGTACGTCCATGGGTCCACCGCCCCCCCTGAATAAAATAAATATTTTATGGTGAATTTGTGCAACCGCCCCTCCTAAAATTAAATATTTTACAGTTTTGCATTGCAACTGCCCCCCCCCTCGCTGGAACTTCCTGACGGGTGCAACAGGTGCAGGCGGGGCTGGGGCTCGGGGTGG
>Ga0307942_1000143_pt1 | contig 40180 bp, 53 predicted proteins | sample OrgLakmetagen175_FD_201846 | JGI IMG/M metagenome (GOLD analysis project Ga0307942, IMG submission 201846) | Saline water microbial communities from Organic Lake, Antarctica - #175 | ecosystem: Environmental > Aquatic > Non-marine Saline and Alkaline > Saline | place: Antarctica: Organic Lake... | reverse complement strand
ATAAGTACGACCACTTGCAAGGCACGTAAAATGATGAATCCCCATATGTATACCCCGCACCAGCATTTCTCTTGACACAGGCTGCCCCATGCTCTGGCCCAGCCTTTGCAGCTGCTCATCGCTCATGTTTCGCATCATTTCTTGAGCCTGCATGGGAAAAGGCGTGCATGCATCATATACAGAGTTGACGTCCCTCCCTACACGTGGGCTGCTCATTGCTCATGCCTACGGTTAACCAGAACCTTACATTTAGGTAAATATGATATATGGTGTACATACGGTACTTTTAGCAGAAATTTCTGAGAAAAATCACCATACATACGGTCATTTACGGTGCATATATACGGTTCTGGCCAACCCTACTCATGCCTAACATCCTTCTGCCTGAGCCTGCAGAGTAAATACATGCAACACAACAAGGTCACGTGTTTCTCTACATTAATTGACTGCTTGTCGCTCATGCCGTCCAGGTTGCTTTGGCATGCGGAAAATGGACATTCATATTTTATGCGGCATCAGCCAGGGCTACAATTGACACACATTGTATGACCGCATGTTTGGAATTTCTCTGTTTAAATTGTTGCGTACACACAGTACGATATTATGGTGTTGGGCGACTCTACACAGGTGCATAGGAAGATAAGAAAAGCCAGATGCTTGTGCTGTTGGGATTGATGACGAGGAATAGGATAATGTTGGGATTGATAACGAGGTAGGATAATGTTGGGATTGATGACGAGGTAGGATAATGTTTGGATTGATGACGAGGAAGGATAATGTGCCTTCAGAATGGTCGCCACGTTGCAAATGGTGTGTCGGATTCTGGGAGATTAATGTCTGCCACGGGAAATGGCAAGGCGCAAACTTTACCTAATATTCGTTCAGTTCAGACAGCTCATTGACGACTAAAACCATATCATAGTACATCGTACAATTTCGATACTTCTTTTTCTTTGCCTCCTCATCAATGTACCTGTTTCGCCCACTCGGGGTTTGAGCGCATCATATCTGCGGCATTGCGCATCATGTCTGGGCTCATCATGGGGTTTGCAGCACGCGCGCTGCTGCTGGTATTGCGCCCCGCAGCATCGTGCATGGCTGAAGCCACTGCAGCAGCCGCAACATCCTGCAAGCATAACCAACACTGATCATCTATCTAGAATCCCATGCACATGCTGCAAGTGTTACGATGACGCTCCCAGTGGCATTGAGCATGGATAAAAACATTGCAGCAGCCGCAACTTCTTGCAATCTTACTTGCAAGTATACTGACATCAATTCCATGCACATACTGCTGCTGGTATTGCAGTGACACACACACAATCACAATACACAATGCTCCCCACAGCATGGTGCAAAATTGAAGCCACTGCACAGCAGGGGAAACCTCGTTCGTGCACGTACACAAACAGAGCTATGAAATGAATTCCATGCACATATTTCTGACATTGCTTTTTGCTGCGATGCGATGCGCTTGGCTGAAGGCAACGCAGTCAATTATAATATTTAGGGATGATTTTTTTCCTAACCTTATCGACTACTTTTTAACAGGTGTGCATGACAGCAGCTGCGCAAAACGCCTGCAGCCATCATCCTTTGTTCAGACCAACCATTCTTCGTCCAAACGGTAACTGAAGGCCTCCAGTTTGCAATGCATGGCTTGCAAAGACACCAGCTGTCCTTTTATCATAGCCTCCAAGTCCCCTTAGGGGTTAGGGCCTCCAACTCAGCATGATGCCCTCAAGCATGTGGGGAAGTTGTTTGTCACTGCCTGCACAGCTCTTTGTTCTTATTAAAATAGTTCACGTGTCTGCATCCACACCTGCGTTTGAGCCCTCTGCCCCTCTGTGACGCCTCCGCTTTCTGACACCACCGCCGTTGTTGACGGCCCTGCAGGAGCGCCCCCTCTCGACGTTGAGGATTCTGCAGCTGTGGTGGAAGTGGTGGGCGTGTCTTCTAGGGCGCCTGCCCCTGCTTTGGCTTGGGCTTCCTGCACACGCAAAGACGCAAAGCTGCTTATTTTACCTAGCGCTATTGTTGGAGGTTTAAATGGTGGAAGAAGGGCTTTGTGTTTTGAAGCAAATCCACCTAGAATTTTGCCCAGGACGTAAGCTTTCAAATCATACAAAGAAACACACGAGCGACAAATATGATTACCTTGGTCGTGTTGCGCGCGCTATTCTAGATGCTCATGGATTTCAAAATCACCATAATGTGTCCTTGGTCTTTATGTAAGAATCGATGGTGAGGTAAAATTGAGATTTTTACGACCTCAGCTGCTTTGCTCAGGCTTGGACTTCCATACCTAACACTAGCATTTCTAGCGACCTCGTTTATGCACATGCTGTTCTACGCACCCACAAGTGCACACATAAACACACACACACACACACAGATCCCATACAGATTCCAAGAGGACGTGCTGCTCTCGCACACCAAACAGCATCACCTCCAGCTTCTCTGAGACGAGCCTGTTCTGTCCAGAGTCTCCCACGCACTGCTGCTCAGCATGCAGTGAGCTCTCTGCGCAGGATTGAGCCCTCAGTAAGCCAGCCAGCCAACCTTACAGGTTTAAAAGCTAGCATCCCGCACGGACCATGCACACATCACACAGCATACATCTACCCACACCCACCTCCAGTTCCCTCACCCCTCACAAAGATGAGCCTGTTCTGCTGACGGTCTTCCACACACTGCTGTGCAGCTCGCTGTAGGACACCACACACCACACACCACACACCACACACCACACACCACACACCACACACCACACACCACGCATCTACCCACACCCACCTCCAGCTTCTCTGAGATGAGCCTGTTCTGCTCAGGGTCGTCCACGCACTGTTGCACGGCTTGCTGCAGGTCATGTGCGGCCTCCCTCCACTGTGCTAAGCCCATCCTTGCCTGGCCCCGTCTGTACAAGGCCTTTAAGCTGCTTGGCTCACCTGAGTGTGTGCGCGTGTGCATGTATGTATGTGTGTGTGTGTGCGGTGTACGTGTGCCTGCTGCATGTGTACAACATAAATGGATGGGAGAGTGCACGTGTGCGCGTGTGTATGAATGTGTATGCAGGTGTGTGCTCGTGCGTGTGTGTGTGTGTGTGAGAGAGGGAGAGGGAAAGGGAGAGAGAGAGAGAGAGAGAGAGAGAGAGAGAGAGAGAGAGAAAGAGAGAGAGAGAGAAAGATAGAGAGAGAGAGAGAGAGAGAGAGAGAGAGAGATGGAGAGAGAGATGGAGAGAGAGAGAGAGAGCATTTGATATTGTAACATACAGTATGCGTCCTTGTAGTGTGTGTGCGTGCATGGTGAGCTGTATGGGCCTCCACTTTAGCCTGACACATCTATTTACGTAATGGCTGGTACTGATTGCGCATATCGTATCTTTACTTCTTCCGCCTTACTCTCATGCCATGCTCTACGTGTGCAAACGTACTCCACCTCCAAGCTGTTGATGATAAAACAAACCACATGCTTTATTGCTTGACACCATACACAGTTAATGAATACCATTACTGCCCATGCACCCTCTACAAATTATCAATACCTACCATGAACTCTCCATGCAGCCACGCAGTGTCCATAGGGCACCCATGCACCAATTGCTCAACTCCACCCATACACCCATGCACCCACACCCACACACCATTTGCACAGCACCACCCATACACCCCTGGCACAACGCCCATACACCCACATACGCCACTTACACACCACCTTTTGTACCACGTCTCCATACAACAGTGTCCATACAACAGTGTCCGTATGTCTCCATACAACAGTGTCCATACAACAGTGTCCATGTGTCTCCATACAACAGTGTCCATACAACAGTGTCCATACGTCTCCATACAACAGTGTCCATACAACAGTGTCCATACGTCTGCATACAATGTCCATACGTCTCCATACAACAGTGTCCATACAACAGTGTCCATACAACAGTGTCCATACAACAGTGTCCATATGTCTCCATACAACAGTGTCCATACAACAGTGTCCATGCAACAGTGTCCATACAACAACCCACAACGCCTGCGCACAAACGCCCTTCCCTCCATCTCATCGCCCCATATTAGCCATCACGGGTAGCCTATTGTGTGAGAGCTAAGTCGATTCCTCCCACCCTGACTCCCAACCCTAATATATTGCTCTCTGCCTGACCCTTCAAAATACCTAAAGAGAACGTTACCCCTTTCCACTCTGAGGAGAATGAACTCAAAAAGCAAGGACCCACAGGCGGGACGGGAGATATGTTTGCACCAGCAGCTTCTATAGCAGGTGCCTGATGATGCCCTGCCCTCAAATGGCTACCAAAACACCCTTCCTCTTTCCGCCCAGCCCTGCCCAAAACGACCCACCTAAAATGACCTCATCGCACTGAACCACACAGCTGCTGTACTGCTTGAGGTTGAGGTAGCAGCTGCTCAGGTTCAGGGCACACGCCTTGAACAGGGCCGCGGCCTCTGGGTTGCTGGAGAAGGCCCTGGTGTGTGTGTGTAATTGTGTGTGTGAGTCATTGTGTGAGCTGTGTGTATGTGTATGGGTGTGTAAATTTGTGAACGTGTGAGCTTGTGTATGTGCATGTGCTTATGTGTGTGTGTGTGTCCTTGTTGGTGGTGCGCATGTGCAGGTGTACGTGTACGTGCATGCGTGCAATTTCTACTCTTTTACTGATACAAACAAACATCCACACACACGCACACACACATTTTAATGAAGCACGCACACTCATGCTTTGTGACGAGGGACAAAGGGGACACAAACCTACGCTCACACAAGCAGCACGACGCACCTGACGTTGCTTTTAGCACGCTCGTACTTCTCTAGGGCGCCTTGGTAGTTGCCAGCCGAGTGCATGCGGTTGCCCTCTGCCTTCAAATGCTGCCCCGCCTGCAAAAACAGGAGGAAAACACAGGCAAAAGGCTCGTGAGTGTCATGCATGGCTTGTGCATAGTGCAAGGCTTGTGTGCGCCTTGCACCACGCACTCAAGCCTTGCACCTCAATATGACGTTGCTACTCAGCTTTATTCTAGCTACACCACCTAAGCCAGACCATCCACACCACCTTGCACCTCAATATGACGTTGCTACTTAACTTAAATCTAGCCACACCACCTAAGCCACACCACCTAAGCCAAACCATCCACACCACCTTGCACCTCAATATGACGTTGTTACTCAGCTCCACCCGAGCCACACCATCCACATAAACCTAATACGCAGTAAGCTGATTTCAAGCAATCGGGATTAAGCTAGACTAGGCACACACATGCACGCCAAGTTGACAGGGCAGATGTGGTCACTCTGATGACGAAAGCGTGTTCACGCAATTTGCACCTGGCAGGCTCAAGCGCTGCCCCTGGTCCTACCGTTCTGTACTACACTTCAAAAAGGTTTTGGATGCCGGAGATGTCATGCAGTTAAGGTCGGCAGTACAAGCGGCTGCACGCACACGCGCACACACACACATACACGCACGCACGGAAAGCACATCTAAATACACTCATACACAGAATTATGCGCACACACACATGCACACACATACACACACACACACACACAAAACACACACACTGAAACAGGAGAGCCAACTCCAAACTGCTAATAAGACTAAACAAACACATACACACACCTACGCACGCACATCCGCACACACAAATACCACACACTTATATACACACACTGAAACAGGAAAGCCGACTCCAAACTGCTGATAAGACTGCACAATTCCTGAGGAAGTTTAACACAATTAAAACAATTGTTGATACGCTCACCACAGCATGCTAAAACAGGCAATGTCCCTGAACTTGCCCTCCGCAAGGGGCAGGCACTTACGCTGAGCATGTGCTTCTCCTGGGAGGACATCATGTTCTGAGCCGACATGGATTGCTGCTGCAGCTGCTCTGGGGTCATACCCTGCATCTGTGCACGCGCTCTCTCCCAATCTTGAGGGCCCTGCGTGCGTGTGTGTGTGCGCGCGTGCGCGCATGCGTGTCTGTGTGCGTGTGTGTGCGCGTGCGTGTCTGTACGCATATGTGAGCGTGTGTACGTGTACGTGTGTGTACACATATTTGTGAACATGTGTGCGCGTACATGCGTACATGCGTGCATGTATGTGTGCGTGTGTACGCATGTGTGTGTGCTTACGTGTGTGTGTGTGTGTTTGTTTGAAAAGTGGTGCAAATTTGTGTCATTTTGGTAGTGTTTTGGGCGTTTAAAGTGCACACGTGTGTATGATAAAGTTGCGTGTATGATGAAAACTGTATGGTGCTTGTAAGCAAGGTGCTCTCACCATGTTGCCCGCCATCGCTTGAGCTTGCTGCATCATTGCGGGGCTGATGTTTCCCATGGAGCCCATCATCTGCTGGAGCTGCAGCAATCATGGTGGGGTCAATGGTGATGATTCGTACACGTGCATTCCTAGCCGAGACAAAAATGCAACACATTTGCGGCACGCAACACTCAACAAACACGGTGAAACAACTGAGTGTCTGGCGACGATCCTACTCACACGTGCATTGAGCGAGTTGAGCGAGTGCAGGGTTAAAAACGTGCACATACAGGAGCTGGATCAGGCACGCAGTCACATGCAAAGCAGGCGCAAAGCAGACGCAAAAGCGTTGGCCAATTATCATAACTTGGGTCCTGCCCCTGAGGGACCCCACAGGCACTCTCACGCTTCTCCTTGCTCAGGATTTTACGTAGACCGATACTGACCAGCTCTGCAGCAGCGGAGTGACCCATGCTGCGCGGGGCAACCTGTCTAACATCCGTTTAATCTAACCTAGATTCTAACCCTTAGTGTGGCATAACACATATAAAACAGCACACCTGCTGGGGGTCCATGCCTTGCATCATGGACATAGCCTGCAGAATGACAGCATAAACAGTGTGTCATTGACACAAACGTATATGCACATACGTACATGTAGCTCATGTGATTCCGTGACTTTCTGTGTGTGTATGTGTATGTGCTTGTGTGTGTGTGTGTGTGTGTGTGAGAGAGAGTGCGTGTGTGTGTTTGTGTGTGTGCGTGTGTGTGAGTGAGTGAGTGTGTGTTTGTTTGTGCGCGCGTGTGTACCCATTGTGCGTGGGTGTGTATGTGTTTGCGAGCGAGAGAGTGTAAGTATGTGTCCATGCGTGTGCATGTGTGTGTATATGCGTGTGCACGCGTGCTTGTGTGCATGTGTGTGTGTGTGTGTGTGTGTGTGAGTTTTGTGTGTGAGTGTGTGTGTGTTTGTGTATGTGTGTGTGTGTGTGTGTATGTGCGAGTGTGTGCGTGTGTGTGCGTGTGTGTGTGTGCATGTGTCCGTGTGCGCACGTGCGCACATGTGCAGTGTATGCATGTGTGTGTTTGGAATGCAACTAGCACGTGCCTGCTTCATACTTGCAGGGTCCATGATGCTCCCTGTGCTCAGATCTTTCTTTTAAAATAAGTTTATTTAACTATACTACAGAAGGTCTATGAGGCTCATACAATATTATAGGTAGCCTGATTCTATGAGACTGTCATCCTGTGGCCTCTCAGGTAGCACGCACTCGCACACACACACACACACACACACACACACACACACACACACGCACGCACGCACACACGCACACACACACATATATGCACACGTACAAATATACACAGATACACTCGCACACACACATGCACGCACGCACGCACGCACGTGCGCTCACACAGACACGCACGCACGCGCACACACTTAGACGCACACACTCGCACATACACACACACACACACACACACGCACACACACACACACACTGGTCTGGGTTAATGCCTCACTTCCTAATAAAGGACTCACAAGTTTCTCTACAAACACTTGTCCTTACAGGCACCTCCCGCAGGCCATGCTCTCGAGCAGCACCACCTGCATTCACCCTTCGTAAGGTGTGCCCTCTCTCTTCTCTCTTTTTCCTGTGTAGGAACATGCAATTTTGAGACCACTACAATGCAAGCACACAGATGTGACCTTGCGACCCTGTACATCTCATCCGTGCTTTTTGCACCGACTGCTGCTGTCTGCAGGGGCCTCAAGGTATTCGTGCCGCCTCAGGGCAGCGATGCCAGAGTGCATCCTTTAATGAATTCATCGTGCAAACACAGGAGTCCATCCTACAAGCAGCAGAGGTGCGTTAGCACTCTGAGTTGAATGGATCAAAAGCACTTTGTGTTCTGCAAACTCAGCTGGCAAAACATACATGTCCTTCTTGCACACACACACGTGCCTAGAAGCTGGAGGGCACCCCAGGCAAAAGTTTTCTACATGATAGGTGGCAGAGAAACCCTGTCGACCCAAATGCAGGTATGTGTGCGTGAGCGGCGTGTATTGGTGTGCGTGTATGTGTGTGTCTCTGTGTGTGTGTGTGTGTGTGCCTGCATGGTAGCGTAGATATCATCCTTGTGAGGCATCCTCCTGGAACCCTCCCGATCATTACGCCGCACATATACCATGTATACGACATGCTTGTACATTTGTGACAGGTTGGGGGAGCACATGCGTGTTGGAAGGTGGGAGCCTGCTTGAGAAAGCTGCTGTCAACACCACGGTAGTGCGCGGCACCCTCAGTGCACAGAGGGCTCAAGCTATGTGCTCAAGGCAGGTAATAGGGTCAGCCACAAGGCCGGTGCATACAAGGCATACAGTGTATGCGACTGTAGCTTTCACTTTTAGTGATTCCCTCAAAAACAATATTTGAGCATGAACAATTTTGAGAAACCCTGCTGGTAAAGGATAAATGCTTTTTTCGTCACGGCATTAGGAGCACATAAGCCTGTGCTGTATGTTTTTCCATGCCACCACTTCGTAGATACATAATTATCCTATCAGGTATCAGGTTTTGGCTTGCTTTGTTTCTGCACGACGCACACACGCTCATGCACACTCACACACACACACACACACACACACACACACACACACACACACACACACACACACACACACACACACACACACACAAGTACAAACACGTAAATTTACACAAAAGTATGTTGCACGCGCACGCGCACACGCGCACCCACCCAGCCACAAGCATACTCAAAACGCGCACGCACACCGTGCACGCACAAACGGGCACGCACGCGTTGGCATGACTTTGTATCAATTCATCAAATTTTGCGCAGGGGCCGTGAGGGAATTAATGCTCAAGGAGGCCAGGTATGGCTATCAATCTCCATTTGCAGAATGAAGCCACCAGACTTGAAGCCTTATTGACTTGGGACAAATAAATGATTTAAATGCCCCTGAGTTTCTTTGCGACCAACTCCAGTGATCTGAAAACAAGTACCCCCATAAGAGCAAGTGGAAGAGCTAGTGAAAGAATCAGCAAATGTAAGCCAGAATTGTGAAGGTAGTTGGAAGGTACCCCCTCTGGTCTGCTTTATCAGAACGGACGCCCTTCAACACAATGAAAGAAAGAATGTTGTCTGTTTTTACGCAGGGAAAACAGGGTTTGTGCTAGCCGCTTTCTTTTCCACTCCACAGGCAAGCAATTCCGCTCACAGCAGTTGCTTCCATATAAACCAAACACGCAGGAGTACTCGGCAGCGGCAATGTCCCTTGTCTTCCATTCAGCTCACCCGTACATCCCCACGTTGCGTGCTGACATCCGCCTGTTTGAGGTGAAAACTAAGACGCTTTGGTGTGTTTTCAACAGGGTTGTTTCTTCGAGTTGTTCCTGTATGCTAGGAGCATAGTTTGAAAATTGTCTTTGTTGTGAGACTGGTGTGCTTGTGGCAACTGCAATTTTGTTCAGTACTTCTCAAAACAAACAGACGTGTGCATTGAATGCACACTGTTTGGCCGCGACCCTGATCACTTGTGCAATGCGTCATTGGTAGGGTTGGCCAGAACCATACGTATATGTGCACATACGGTGATTTTGACAGGGGCATCATCAGATATACGGTGTGTCAATATACGGTTTTGGCAGCCAACCCTAGTTATTGGTCATTGGTGTTACATGCTGCGTGCGTACCCGAGCTAGTAAGGTGGGCTCTACTTCAATCCAGAACTCTGGTACATTGAACTGCTCCTTGTGCTGCTGCCAGCCGATGCTAATCGATCGAAGCCAGTGTAGCAACATATGGCAGCTGCCAATACCTCCGGCAGGTGGCTGGGCAATCCTGGTTTGGAGGAGGCTGTGATTTGACCCCCTTTTACTTGGAGGAGGAAGATGCCGTGAGCTTTCACGCCTATTGGAAGTAGGTTGCGCAAATAAAGTACAAGTCGGCACTGTTAAGAAGCATGAGCATGACACTTCCAAGGAATGGCTTTGGACCAATGCTCATACCTCAAACTAGAAAGAGCCCCACCGGCAGTGTAGCCCTGAGTTTTTTCTCCTGTTGCCTGGTGCACCGCACCAGCGCACCAGCGCACCGCACCAGCGCACCACGTCAAAATACCATTGACGACTACAGTCCTTGATGCCACAATGACACAGTCCTTGATGCCATCAGCCCTTTGATACAGTCGTTGATGCCATCAGCCCTCTGAACAGTCTTTGAGCGAGTAGTCAGTAGTCTTTGATGCCATGAGCCCTTTGATACAGTCCTTGATGCCATCAGCCCTCTGAACAGTCTTTGAGCGAGTAGTCAGTAGTCTTTGATGCCATGAGCCCTTTGATACAGTCCTTGATGCCATCTGAACTCGCTTTTGTACGTGCTGATGGTCACACGTCGCACGCCTGTTGCCTTCCTGCATTGTGTGTAGATCCGTCTGTGACAAGCACAGAGCTGGCCTCTACTCCGAGCTGAAGCAAGAGTGTGACAAGTGAGTGGCTTGATTTAATTAAACAGCACATGGAGTTGTGATGATGAATATTGAACAGTAAAGAGTAGTCAGTGTAGTATGTATATGGTTCAATTGACAACAGCATGGTGTAGTCAGTTTAGTACGGTAGTACGTTATGGTATGGTAGAGTTGAATGGTATGGTACGATCGAACGATGCACAGAGTCGCAGTGCAACGCAGGGTACTTTCATAATAGGCTTACTGTCTGAAGGTAGGCTCTTACTCCTATTCAAGAAATGTCTTCTTGGACCATATATCTTGCTTCCAAATGTGGTACGTGCTTTTCATCACACTACAGCGGTAATTGTATTAATAGACAGTAGGTTGATCAGCTAGCTCAATCTGGCAGACCAATCTGCCATGTAAAACTGCCGTGAACGGATCTGCAACTGCAGTTTTATGGGAAGGCCCGATGCTAGTTGTCCACTCAAATTTTCAGGTACTTTTATTTACCAGCGAGGGGCGAGCACCGGGGTGTTGGCGGTCTGTTTTTTGATGACATGACAAAGAGTGAGGAAGGAGCGACAAGCAGCAGCAGTAGCAGCACCCCTAGCACTAGTAATCCTGGAAGCAGCAGCAGCAGCATGAGCAGCGGCGGCAGTATGAGAAGCGGCCAGTTGCAATTGTTTGATGCAGAGGCATTCACAAGGGATGTGGGAAAGGGCATCTTTGCTAGCTGGGCACCCATTGCGGGTGGGTTGTCGGTATTTGTGAATGAAATATATGGTTCGAGTGCAGCTGGCATTGCACATGGTCTAAGAGTGCACTTCATACGACAAAGATTAGGTGCAGGGAGGGGGACCTGCAGCCCAAGTCGAGTAGCGGAATATTCATTTCGGTCCAGGTATTCACCTGAGACATTGAAGAAAGGAGGTAGTGGGAAATGGAAGGGTGCCAAGCTGAATCCCAAGTTGTGCACAGAAATGTATCAATACGACACGCACAAGTAGGAAATACAGGTTTGCTGCTCCAAACTTGGTGCTGCTCGGTACGCAGAATGTGCTTGACATTGTGGCATTTATGTTGGTGGACGCGTGGTTGCACGACGCGGGTTTTAACCTAATGACGTTGCCTTTCCCCTGTGCTCCCCATAATGCTTGGTTATTGCAGAGAGGCATCGCCATAGGCCATTCACAGAGCGTGAACGAGAGTGGCAACTGATTCGGAGAGGGAGATATTTAGAGGTTGGTACACAGAAGAAGAAACTCCCTCGCTGCAGTTAAATGGGAGGTGGATCGGGCCTATGACTTTGGCATGACGAGTGAACACAAAACACCTTCTAATTGTCGACCCTTGCATAATCTCGGGCCTATGACTTTGGCATGACGAGTGAACACAAAACACCTTCTAATTGTCGACCTTTGCATAATCTCGAGCCTATGACTTTGGCATGACGAGTGAACACAAAACACCTTCTAGTAGTCGACCCTTGCATAATCAACACCAATGAAGGGTTTGGCCTTGCTTTGAAGCCTATGTCTTAGGAAAGGCTGTTTCTAAAACACCATTGAAAGAACCCCACAACTCCCCATCCCTCACCCTGGCTGCTTCTTTGATCGACCTAAGTTGTCGCTCTATGAAATATACAATTGTGTGGCTGCTGCTGTCTTGATGCAGACCCTTTCACAGGAAGTTGTGCATGCATATGTGTGTGTGCTTCTAAGTGGAGTTTAATTAACATATTAGTACAAGGTATGCAACATTTGGCACCACAGCTCCGAGTCCACTTACAAAGCTTTGGCGACACACCCTCAACTCCCCCTTACGTTGCATCATCATACAACACAGTTTAACCTGCTCTACGACCGGGGGGTGAAGTTTGGTCTGGATGGAGGCCGCATGGAGTCCATAATGGTATCTGCTCCACCTTTGATTCGCTTCACGTAAGTTCATAATGATATCTGCTCCGTCTTTACTTTGGTTCTCGTAAGTAGTAAGTATCTGCTCCACCCTTGACTCGCTTCGTGCAAGTGCTCTCCTATTTAGTTTCATTCAGTCAGTATTTGGTATCTGCTCCACCCTTGACATACTTCATGCAAATGCTCTCCTGTTTAGTTTCATAGAGTCAGTATTGTGGTATCTGCTCCACCCTTGACTTGCTTCGTGTAAGTCCAGAATAGTAATTGCTCCACCCCTGATTTGCTTCACGTTAGTGTACTCCTTTTACATCTAATTGAAGTATGCCTTGCTGTTGTCTTGCCAGACACTGATGGAGAGGGCTAGTGGCATTGCCTAATCAGCACGTGTGTAAGACAGCTTTCCCACCGTATTTCGGTGGCGCGTCTTTGTTGTGTTTCGATGCCCAAGTGAGCACTCAAGTGGCTTGCAGCAGTTTCATGAAAGGGGAAAAGGGGAAATGATGTAAGGATTATTTATACGGATACAGGCGTACACTGGTAGAGGTACCCAGAACTTACGTACCCAAAATATGTGTTTGGGACGAAGGCCTTTTTGTCTACGCCAAGTCTCAGCTGTAGCAGGACACAGATGCTCTCTGTACTTAAATCCCCTGGGTTCATAGGACAGGCCTGAACAAGTACTCTTGCATTTTGAAAGAATATGTGTATGAGAAGAAGTGTAGGAAAATTCCCCTGCTACTGCTGCTTTTTGGAATTAAGTGTCTGTGAGGAAGAGTGTAGGAGGTGAGAGTGCCTGAGTGTCTCCCTCCCTCTCTTTGTCGACCAAGCTTGCTTCCACTGGAAAATACATACGAGGATATTATGTCATGCATAAGATCATACTACAGCTGTACATTTAGACACCTTGCCTCGCCCTATTACAGACTTAAAAATGCGCCACGCGTTTATACTGTTTGATAAGGACTCACGGTCATATTGTACAATGCAGGTACAATGTTATACCAGAGCCTGGATCGCGCGAGCAAAAGTTGGTGGATGTCTTGCAGACTCCTCGAGATTGGGTGTAGAAAGCAGAGAAACGAAAAGGCTACACTACATTGTCAGCCTGACACTGAGTGTCAGTGAAAAAAACTCAGCACAATTCAGGGTTGAGGGGAAGAACGTTTTTAAATGTCCATCTGTAACGTAAGCATGCTATTTCTCTGTGTTCTTGACGTGTGTGCGTGTGGGTGGTGGAAAACTCTTGATGGCCCTGCAAAATACTTTTCTTCTTGTCTTTATTAGTAACTAGCATCACCATGGCTTTGCCGTCACTGTAAAACAGGCTGTCACCACGCACCTTCTTGGCCTTTAGTCATGGTGTAAATACTTCTGTTACCAATTTCAATTTGGCCTTTTCCTTAATCCTTGTTACCTCTGTCGCCTCGGTGGCTGCTCTTCTCTTTCTCCCCCGGGCATTCAGTTTTAGTGCTTAATTGGGGTAATGTAACTATTACCAGAGTTTTTTTCTGTTCATCAAGCTCTTCTTGAGCAATGTCAATCTGAGGTGCACCCAGTTGAAATGATGCAGAGGCAAAATCATGTTTTGCGTTCATCAGTACAGAATACAGAAGAATTCACATTAAGAATTGGTACTTAGATGCCTGGCACACTGTTGTCTGAAATTGGTGTAGGACTCTCCTACCTAGTCACTGCTCTAATAATAAGAAAGGTCACTGAATAATGAACAACGAAGCGCAGCAATCACTTGATCTGGAGCTTATACTTCTCAAGCTCTGCACGGTACTTGGCGGGCACTCCCGCGTCCTCTAAGTCCTTGAGCTTGCGCTCTTTAATGTGGGCTAGTCGTGCCTTCTCAATCTCAGCAGCCTCCCTGATTCTTCGCCCCTCCTCCAAGTACATCTGCACGTGAGGAAAGTTTAACAACGTGTGGGCTCTCTATGCATTTTACATATGTTTGGGTGTTTCAGCAGTTCTAATGATAAGAAAGAGAGAAACTAAAAACAAACTCTGTGGCGGAAATCTGCTAGTACAAGCGAGAGCACGATTTGAAGACCGCATTAATGATCTGCGCTGCTAGACTACACCGTCACCAAGACTGCATCGCAAAGATAGGTATCTAACAAGGAAGTGAAAAGAGTACGACCTACCTACCCCTCCAAGGGCGTCATGCCAAACTTAGACACTCATCTAAACTCAGATCCTTTTGCCCACAAGAAAATCGTTGAGAAATTTTACCACACCACCACTGATTTATACCTACTAAACAGCTCACAGCCCCCCTCACCTGTCGCTCCTTCTTCTTCAGCTCCTCATTTGAAGCAATCTGCGCCTGCAGCTCCTCCTTGTACTTGTCATTGATGTTCATGGCTGCAGCCTGAGTTTGCAAGTCCTCCAACTCCCGGGCGTGGTTCACAGCCAGCACGCGCATAAACTCATCATGCTCAACCTGTGCAAGACATGTGAACGCAACAAGGAGAATTTAGATTGCATTGCCTACCTGGTTGGTGATGCTCCCGCAAAACCAGCCTTACGTTGCTTACATGCACAATTTGTGAAGCTTCCAAGTCAAGGCCTTCCCAGGTCATTTATCACTTTCAGGGGCAAATCCAATTCAAATTATACCAAATCCACCACTGCCTTGAACCGTGTTTTGCCCTGCCCAGCTGCAAACGCTACTCCCTTTCCACCACATTAATCGCCAACAAATTAAAAGTAGTTTCTGGCTAATAATTGCAACAACAGCTCCACACACCTTAGCCATCTCCGCTCTCTGCAGCATCTTGGCAGCTTTCTGTGCCTCACGCGCATCCTCAAGCTCATGCTGCACAGGTGGGAACACGTGAGAGTGTGTGTGTGTGTGCCAGCTTGTCATTCAGTCTGTCATGGGCCTATAAGGCCAGACAGAATCCTTGACAGGCACATGAGTTCGAGCCTTTGGCACAAAATAAAAATACAATACCTTTAAGAGTTTACACGCAACGTAACAAAGTCATGATACTTCCAGGCTCCTGGGTAAAGTAGCAAGCTAAAACTCAGTCACCATCCATGCCAGTTTGTTAGTGATGTCTCGGCAAGTAATAACACACTCCCAGAACCCAATCTCCATGCAGCAAAGATTTGACTCTCTTTGTAATACAGCTTCCATTCACGCAAGCAAAAAGGGCAAACATATCTAGAAAGCTTGCGTGTGTTTACCCGTGGTTTCTCGTGAGGACATGACAGTTTCCTATAATAGCAGCCACCCTGTCCAGTACCTGCATTGTAGCTTGGCGCTCTGCTGCCAGCTTCTCTTTGGCGCGCCACTCACGGTCCTTGGTCTCTTGGTAGCGTCGGGCACGCAGCTCGTCTAGCTCAGCCTGCTTGTCAGCTGCGCGCTCCTGTAGAGGGAGAGTGTGTGTTTGTGTGGGTATGTCTGTATGCGCATGTGAGCAAGTGCGTTAACATAGGCGTTCTTGTGTGCGCGGAGCCCGTCCAGCTCAACCTGATTTTGGCTGTTGCTATTGTAAAGTGGTGTTCATGCTGCACACGCATGTCGTGCACGAGTAGAACGTCTAGCTTGTTACCTGCAAACGCCCATGCTGCATCACAGGAGCTTTCTCTCTAAATATCAAGCAAGAGGTGTCTCCTGCCTAACGACTCATGAACGACTCAAAGCATCTTGCCCAGCTTATCAGCAGCGCTACGTTACATCTTGTGTACCTGCTATCCAATCATACCTGCATTGTACGTAGCCGCACTGTCTCCATCTCCTTTTCATGTCGTACGCGCTCCTTCTCAAATGCGACCTCCTGCTCACGTGCGTCCTTGGCACGGATGTACTCCAAGATCTTAATGTCCTCCTCTTTTTCCCGTATCTGATTCATACAAAAGCACAAGTCAAACAGTGCGTGATTGGTTGCATGTGCTGAATATTGCGAAGGCACCCACAAATTGAGACCTAAAGGCTCGTATCTGATGTGCTGCATATTGTGAAGGCACCCACAAACTGAGACCTAGAGGCTTGTATCAGATGTTGTGCACCTTTAAGCAGCACGGCAAGAGGAACAGAGACTTGTCAGGTCTGTGTACTTGTTCATTGTCAAGAAATAAGCTCCTTGGCCTGCTCAATCCCTTGCTCTTCACACACCTTGAGTAACTCCTTCCGTTTTATCTGCTCTGCATTGGCAGCGGCAACCTCGGAGAGCAGCGCCTGTGCTTGGATCTTCTTCTCAATCGCCTGTGGATTTGATGTGTGAAATACGCAGGTTGTAATGATTGTCAGCAGTCACGCAGCTGCAAGATCTTCTGCAACTCTCAAATTTGCACTGTTCTGGATGGATTGCCGCATCTGACACCACTAACCTGCTGCAGCTCATCCTCCTTTAAGCGCTCTGCTTCTCTGAGCATTTGGATGCGCTCCTGGTCACGCAGCTCCTCCTGTATGCACAACCGCAGCAAGCAACGTCAGATCGAAATTTGTTTGTTATAAAGCATGAGAAAAATTGGAACGTCTATATGGTGGAATTACCTAGAGGAAGAGGCAAGCTACGTTTCTGAAACACCTGTAGCCAGCACCTCACGTACATGCCTGACTGTGCTTGCTCCCCTAAAATATACACAAGTTCATACTCACACGCATGTGTATAAGGGTGCATGCACACCACAGACACACACACACACACTTACACACACACATCTACAACACGCACCTGTCGCAGCCTCTCGTACTCGCGCTGAGCGATCTGGTCTTCCAACACCTTAGCACCTCGTCTCCGCTCGTCATTTCTTTGCAGCTCTCGTGCCTCATACTGCTCCAAGGCTTTGATGCGCTCAATCTCCATCATCAGGTCCTGTTTCCGACATCGCAGGTGAGCAGTTTAGTGACAAGAGCGCATAACCAGAAACACAAGTGGTTCCTGAGTAACATCATTCCAGACCTTTGCATGAATGTCTGAACCATGATATCTTGCACGTGCTTAGTGTACAAGTGCATGCAGGACATTTCAGTTCAACAAAAGGGAACGCTGTGGCAGCCCTTCTAGCTAACCGCATTTGGGACTTGTTCACAGCTTTTGCAAGAGAACGAGGCCCCAGTCCACAACACATATACACACAGTCACCCCAGTAGATTTCAAGTTGCGCACCTGCCGCCTAGTCTCGTCCTCAGTCTCCAGCATCATTTGCTTCTTTTCTTGGATCTGGGCATCTCGGATTGTCACACATTTTGAGTACAGCATCATCTGGTTCATATTTTTCACGGAATCCTTCTCCTCCTGTGGGCATTCATTTCCACACAAAGCAGAGATGCCAGTGAGACGCGTTCGTGAGGATTTGTTGCAAATAATGAATCAATCGAGCAGTCTGCTTTTGGGAAGGTTGCACACACAGCAACTTTTCAGATACTTCCCAACGAGTAGCACAAGCAGGAATCGTTCCACGCAATTACAGCTTATGTATATGAGCTCAAGTCACTCATATCACACCCCGGTCAAGTCACTCCACACCTCTAGCAGGTGCTCTGCATGTGTCTGCAGCTTTGCATTGGCAGCAGCCTTGAGGCGCTCTGTCTCCGTCTCAGGTGCTTTCCGTTTTGCTTCCTCCTCCAGCTTGAGCATTTTCTCTTTCCGTGCTTTGGAGACAGCGCAGGCCTCTTCCCTACGCGTCTGCAGCGTCTTTTTCATCTCAGCTATGTCAGTGGCACTCATGACCGGGGAAGCCTGCAAGGTAGCAAAGCACAGCGTGCATACGCAATGTTTTTTCATGTGCATTAGCGCATCACACAGACTGTATCTCTTTAGTACTTGTGTATAAAAGCTAACATATTGCGTCGTACCTTGACCATGCGTTCTAAGTCAGACTTGCGCATGGTTACAATGTCAGGCACATCCCTGGGAGCCCTCGTTTTCTTGGCAGCCGCAGCTGCCTTTTCTAAAGCCTCAACCTGTAAGATGTTGTGTGCAGGAGGGAAGGTCGAGACTGGGAAGAGTAAAGAAGAACAAGCACCACGCAGTAGGTGCTGGCGAAGGAACATGTGTGTACCTGCGCTCGTGCAGTTGCTGGCGAGGTGCCCTGAGTCTTTCCCCCACCGAACAGGCTTTCATCTACAAAGCTTGGCTTTGGGTTGGAGGTGGTCTTGAGCCTGTGTAAAAGGCATGAGGATATGAGCAAAGAAAAGAAAAAGGCACCCCCCCTTACAAGCAAGTGAAGACACTTACCCCATGCGCGTACTCGTCATGCTCCCTGCAGCACTGCCACGCGAGCTCGGCATTTTCTTTTGGCTGAAGCCTTAGAGCTGGAACCGTCTACCTCTTTTTTGTACAGATTAGATATATGAATTGATTTAAATAAATTCGCTTGAATCGAGGAGGAGGGACAGCCTCAAATCTGAAGACGTCAAATGTAAATATCAAATTACAAAGCATGGGTAACTGCTTTGGATCAGCGGCTCCAAAAAGGATCCCACAAGGACGTACAACAGGATATAGGGAGGGACCACCGCCAGGCCAGCTGCCTGAGGCTTCTTCTCCAACATATTCCAGTATTCAGCCGAAAAATTCTGCGAGAAAGGTAGCATTTTATATGTTTTTGGTCAGGAAGCATTCGTCCCAAGTTACTTTGAAAACAATCCTAATGGGCATCCTCCTGTCTTGCTGTGGCGGTACCAAGGAGGCCAAGGGGTATCAGAACTGGGGGAGCGGGGCTGCAGGAGGAGGGGTGCAGACAGAGGCTGACAGAGATGCACGGGCTATCGCCGCAGAGCGGGTAAGCGTGAAGGGTTTGGTTGTGTCCGCCACATCGCATGAAATGGGGAGGTGTGCAATAGAATGATGGAGCAATTGTGCATGTGCGTGTGTGTCCATGCAACTGTGTTTGTATGTATGGGTGTGCCTGCGTGTGCGTGCGTGTGTGTATGTGTATGTGTGTGCGTATACATATTTATGTGTGCATATGTATGGGTGTATGGGTGTTTATGTGTGTGTGTGTGCACATGTGTATGTGCGTGCGTGCGTGACTGAAGCTATTGCCTTTCAGGTAAAGACAGGCACAGTTCAGCTTTGTACGGTCCTCTCGGAATACGTTTGTTCGTGTCATGACCTTCATTCCACCTTCCCCCTGTGCAACAGGCAGCCCAGCGGCAGCAAGAATTTGAGAGCAGTGCAGTGGGGCGAGCGGTATGTTTCACGGGTGCTAAGAAGACTAGCACTTTCAGCTTTCCCAGCTATCTAGCCACACATGGAAGCAAAGACCGTGCATGTTACGCACGATGCACTTATGTATGGGGACTCACTCATTGGATAATGCCTATTTTTGTCTCGTGTGACCTACATGGTCTGCACTTTCACTTCATGCTTCTTACTGTTCAGGCGTACACTGCTGTCAAGGACGTGAAGAACCCTCAAAAGGGTCCCCAAGGCCATGGCGCTAGAGCTGGAGGAGGTGTGGATTCTCGGGACTGGATGAATTAAGGATTTGCTATGCAGTTGCATGCGTTTGGGAGCTCCAGAGGGAGAAAGAGTACAGTACCACGCAGGTGGAACTCTCTCCTCTCAGAGTCTGTACAGTCGGGGTTTGTATTATAACTGGTTTAAGTGGTCTCGCAGCTTTGTGACGTAGCTGTGCTAGTTGCTTGAACTACGATGGGCCTGCTGCAAGTGTCTGGCCAATGATTGTGACATGTTACCGTGAAACCATGTGGATGTACAAGGCAAAAGTATTGCAAGTAGGTGACCGTTGGTGTGTGTGTGTGTTCCTTTTATACATTCATGTTTGATGGAAATTGCTTGCAACTCGCATCACAACTTTGTCGTTTTTGCTGTTATGGTCACCAGCTTTAATCTTGCAGCATCGCTGTCTCTTACTCCTTCCCTTTTTCCTGCTCTATTAGTTCCTGGTGTTCATATTCCTGCCTTTCTCATAAACAAACTTTCAGTTTTTATAGATTATTGGTTGCAGGCTTTTTATAAGTTTCCGCTCAAATGCCCTAGAGGCCGCATATATAACGATGTAACGTTGTATTCCTGATTGCGCTTGGTGGCTTATTTGCTTTGTGAATACCGCCCAGACTGCTTTCGGAAGGAAGAGGAGGATAACATCCTATAAATTTGACTAGAGGATGTCATGTGTTTGTTTGCTTGAATGTCCTTTGGTATTATATTCAAGGGAACAGATGGATGTATGAAAGCCTCTGCAGCGTAACTCTCAAGTCATTTGCTATAATCACCAACCAATCTGCTTCTCATTAATACTTGATGAAATACTCAAACTGGAATTCACAAAAGCTGTCTTGAGAGTCTAATGGTAATCTGCCCACAAGTAGACAGTGCCCTGCACATCCTCTCTGGGTGCCAACACACGCAAATAAGGAACATGATCACCGAAAGACACAACTTAGCATGCCGCATGATCTATAAGGCTATCAGCAAAACAGGCTCCTTAGGATCATGCATTGTCTTCAAAGGTAAGGTAAGGTTACATCACTATATTGCCTCAAAGGGCATCTCAGCGGAAGTTTGAAAAAAGCCTGAAACTACACCTGGCTAAACAAAAGAAACAGAAGCTAGAGGAAACACGATACAGATGTATGTAGAAGAGAAAAGTGTATAGAGAAAGAGAACGTTTGTTTTGAAGAAGCGCGAAGAGAAAGCATCAAGGAGTACGAGAAAAAAGCTGCCTGTTGATATGTCTCAGGATGTGTGTCTTTAAAGATATAGGCAGCAACGAACGGATGGACATGCATAATCTCCAGATTTCTGAAACAGCTGAAAGTAGAATTGTTCCCAATAAATGGCTCTTCCCACCCCGCTTCCCAGATAAAGACAGATTTAACTCCAGCCGCCCAGATTTTGTGCTGGTTACTCCCAGCGCTGCAAAAACACAGAAACAACAAACTAATGTAGGGGGGTTCTTCGGTGTGGCAGGGGGCAATTGAGGGAGACTGGGAGCACCCCAGCAGCACCGCCAGCCACCAGCAGAGCCACCATTCCCAGACAGCACCGACTTAAAGACCTCAGCAAACCTCGGCGTGACATCCACCTTGTCGAGATCAAGTACTGTGAGGACACCAGACCTCAGAACCAGCTGAACGCCGCAAGCAAAGGAACAGCACAAAGACCTTTGCAACATTCTCCAAGAAGCCTTCGCTAATCTCCACATCATCCTTTTGGGTGTGGGCGGCACCATCTACAACACTCACACTCTGAAGCCTTTCAAGGAACTGGGTCTCGATTCTCAAAGAGTTCAGAAGCTTGCCTCCAAGCTCCATTTGCACTCTGTGAACTTTGCTGCTAAACTTCTCCATACCAGACGTGCCCTTTCCAGTACTGTTATCAACTCTCATCAAGAGTCGGTTTCAGGCCAAGCCTGCAACCCTCCTGATCCCCATTGATTTTCCTTTCCTTTTCGCGGTGGAGGAGCTTTACGGTACTCGGTACCAAAGTGGTTCCTTTTCCTTATTTAATGTAGGGAGTGGTTTTCACTGCCTGCGTAGTTTTTCTTTTTCTTTCTTTTTAAATGGCAATAAAATACCAGGCTCTACAAACCGTTACACAGTAAACGACAGACTGGCTGAGAGGTTAAAATAACAGTTTAAATGTTAAAATCAACGTTGTCAGACCTTGCCAGATGTTTGGCCTGCCTAAAGAAATGCACAAACAACCACTTCTAGTATTACAAGCACTGGGATATATACTGCTGTTCTTGTACATTCACAGCACTTTGCTGTTGTGCAAGGTAACCTTGCTCAGGACATCACACATCACAATAAAGAAGCGAGAACGAGGGAAGGAAATATTAGCTAGGGGTGCTAAACAGCTAGCGTTGGTATGCAATCCTACCCCAGTTCCTCCCAACCATCTCAAAAGGCAGAAATAGAGCTAAACGAGGTTCCCTCTCTATAATCAGCACACATTCTACCTTAAAGAAATTACAAGCAATTCTGGCATAAATTAGGGAAGAGTGCTGTATGAGACTAGCCATAAAACATTCCACCAACTCAGACAGAGTGAAGAAAAACGCACAAGAAGATTCTCAAACTGAAGGTCGGCAAAAAGGGATGGAAAGCGTGTCAGATGCACTTATGAGGGTGAAGATATGATAATTAATTTACATGTTGTAGTGAATTACGCCGCTGCCCTAATCCATCAATTTCCTTCCCATGTAGGGAGCGAGCTCACACTGGAATCCAGGATTGTACTCCTGCAAAACAATGCACACACGCACATACAGCAAAGCTGCGTTTTGAGTCTTGCACATACTTCTGGAACAACCCCAAACGGCACCAAAACATTCCATGGTTCTAGTGACCTTGGTGTGGTGTATCTTGTCACTACACAAATGAAGCAGCTAGCTAGCTACGCCAAGATGACGTAACACAGATGCATGAATCAAGCTGTATGTTTTAAGCAAAAAAGGTCAACGAGAAAAGAATTTCACCTTTAGCTCTACCAGTAGAGGTGGTGGGCTGCTGGGGACCTGCCCATAAGCTGCCAGTTCTTTTGAGGCAGCGTCAGGGGACAGAGACCTCACTTCTCGAAAATAAGTACAGCCACGGCCTGTGGGGTGGAGGAGAAAGACACTGAGCACTGAGTGTCAGACTAACGGGCACTCTTGATTGCGAACGAAAAAAGAGTGAAAATGAGCGCAGCGCAAGTCAGAAGGGAGATGTTATTGCTGAAGGGTGCTTTGAGGATATCAAGACATATGTGTGCTGGGCCATGATAGAGAGGGCAAGCACGGGAGAGTGGCTTGTTTTGAGGATATTATGACATATGTGCATATGCGTGCTGGGCCATGATAGAGAGGGCCAGCACAGGGAAGTGGCTCATTTTGGCACAAGGAAGACTTATAGTACAAGCGTATGGTTACGTGTGTATATGCTTGTGTGCGTGTGTGTGCAAGTTTAAGACTATAAAAGTATCAAGGCAGGAAGGAACAAGACCTATGCTAAAGGAAGTCAGAGACCTGGCGCACCTTCACTTGAATCATAAGGAGGGGTGAGCAGATCAAGGAGCGCACAGGGCGTGATTGCTTCAAATACATGTAGGTTACAGCCTGTGTTCAGGTACATATAGGTTACAGCCTGAGAGAGCAGGGAAGCAGAAAAGTGAACGGAAGCCAATCAGCATTCAACGGAGATATAGAGTTAGGGAAAGGAGCCGTGTGAATTATGTAATTACATACACTTCATTTATGTTACTTACATACAGCTGAGAGCAGGGGTCAATTGTTTTTGTAACCACAGAAATTGGTCAAGAGATAAACACAGATGACATCGTGCACGGCAACGGAGAGAGGTTGTGCAACAGACATGAAGAATGCAGGAGAACCACGCCTGGCTGACTTATTATCCGCTACATAAAGAGGTGGTTATGAGGGCTACAACTATGCCACACACACACATTCCCCCCACCAAGCAATAGTGCATGGTCCTTAAACTTTCCGTTTGCAGAACGAGTTTGCATTACTGTGTCTACAAGTATCTTTTAATATGCAGAAATATATAGGTAAATATGATGCTCCCATTCCAATTCCTAATCAGTGTACGACAGTGACATTGAAGAGCCTAGGTTGCTCTGGACACAGTGAGGGACTTGTAGTCAAGTGTCTAGTAAGCAAACAGCTTTTCTGCTCACCAATTGTGGGAGGATTTCCCTGCCTCCTCTTTAAATTTTCTCTTTTGTGACTTTCTTCGCTGAAACTTACTGTTTGGATACAACACTATGGGCTCTTGGGACGAGGCCGACAGCACAGTGTCCAGCTTTAGCTGCCCTATGCACCGATCCTGCTGTTGGCCTACGCCAAACGGCCATGGCCAGCCACTTTTCTTCCCTGTGTGGCATAAAGCAATAATAAAGGTCAAGGGGAAACTCATCTTTCATCCCCATGCATGAAGAAGTTTGCTCACGCGCGCAAGCGTACAATGCTGATAGCCTGCAACAGATGCACACGAACACAAGGTGCAAACCAACATACAGACAGATGCTATAGCAAATTCAACACGGCAACCAACAAAGTTGCAACCTTAAATTTGTACTTGCAGAAATGAGTACAACCGTAAGATGCATATTTATTGTTTGGTCCATCGTCTAACTAGGGAAAATCCAGCTTGAGCACTTGTTGACTGACACACACACACATCATTGCTATCGGACACGCAATACGCATACACAAAACACAACCGTGCCTTCCTTTTTTTGCCGTGGCTGGTCCAGCTGTCCAATCTTGCAGGACACAGAACCATACACAAACACACCTGTGCCTTCCTCCTCCTCTCCCTGGCTGGACCAGCTGCCCGATCTTGCAGGATGCAGAGCCTCCCCCCCAGGGTTGCCTCCGAGTATATCATATGCCTGAGCAAGGTGCAAACGCCACTGTTCTCAGTCAATTGAGCATGCACCAACACGTCAGGATCATGGGACATCAGGGTCACAGCGCAAGCAGCTTGTAAATAACACCGGAATTGTGTGCAAAATAACCAAAAGTGGGCCATGTGGCTGAGCACTTATGAGTAATATTGAAACCAGGCAGGTGCAGGTTCACACACACTTGGTGTGTCATTCATGACCATGATCTCTGAGATGCCATACCACCCAGCCTTGCAGCCCTACACAACAACTGCAAAGCGCCTTCCTTGCTGAACACTCGGTACCCTGCTTGTACAGCTTTGCTGGTCAGCAGGCTGCAGGGCAGCACTCACGCCTCCCCTTGCAAACGCTTGCACAATTAGAAGAACACGTTTAACACACAAATGCACGTGCGATGTCGCTCACCTTGATACGCATGCTGCCAAAGAGGAGGCGGGAGATCACAACCATATCTGCATTATGAGCATTGTACACAGAGGCCATGGACAGCAGCTTTGTTAGTAAAGGTTTGCAAGCAGGAGCAGAGGGTTTTCAGCATCATCATCAGCAGCCAAAATTCATCTGAACAAAAGCTCTGTCCACCCTATGCTTTTGTAAATCCTGATGCCCTATTCGGAGCCCTAAGCCCAATGTGTTCCTTACCAGGGTGGTTGTGGAGTGGGATGCAGGCCTTGGCTGGCAGCATGAAAATTCCAAGCGTCATGTCAGAGCTCTCGTACACCTCCTGATAGGCAACCAAGCCCCTGCAGCAATAACATGCACCCAAATGGGTCCAACAAAGAATGCACACAACCTCAAGCAACACCTGGAGACAGCATTTTTTAAACAGTGCACGCAACGTGCGAACACAAAGACTGAATATGCGTAACACGCTTTTGCCCTTGTAGGACCTGCAATCGAGGTGGTGTGAGTTACCACAGGATGAGCACGGGTGTTCTGCAAGAAGGCCTATGGTACCCACAGTGAGCCTGCAGCAGCCTGCCTCAAGCTGCACGCTGCCTAGGTAGGAAAAGTAATACTGGGCCCCTACGAGAGAGAAGGGCCCCTTGCATCTTGTGTATCCCTTAAGTAGGGTATGACGCTATTGCATTCTCAAAAGATTTACACCATTGCACGAGGTCGCTTTGCTCCGTCTGTCGAGTGTCTATTTGAAGCAGCTTCTCCGTCTTTTTTATTTGCGGTCATCAATCAGTTTCAGGTTTTGAGATCGTCACACATGCACACACAACACTACTATACCGGTAAGCACAACACACAAGCAACAAAGGAGCGACCACACTGGAACTTACTTAAGGAACGGGTGCTTCTTTGGGCTGCCTGCCATGGCTGCAGTGAGCTTGGGGGTGATGAGCCATGGGTCCTAAATACAATTGTGCAGGAATTGCGAACGCTTCATTACATTACAAAATGCTGCTGAGGTTTACAAGCATAGACATATTACGTATGAGCAGCATGTATTATGGAACCCATCACACACCTGTACAAGTTCTTCACTGAAGCCTAGCTCTTCCAATGGCACCTGCCCTGCATGCAGTTGCACAAAAACGTGGCCTATTGGTTATTGCTTGTGTGTTAATAGGACAAGTTTCATGGTCTGTCGTGCAATTCCTATCAAGGTTGTAAACGCAGAAGCAATTCCTGTTTGCTAACCTGCCATCCTGTCACAGTGTTATCAATGTGTACAAAAGTGTTCCAGCCTGGTTCCTCACCTGACAGACTGCGCAGCTCCTGGATCTGGTCTTGGTTCAGCTCTTCTTTGCTAGCAGTGTAGGATTTGGCCTTATGTTGGAGAGCTTGTAACAAGCTAGTCGGCGTAGCTGTGGGTCCACTTGTCTGATAAGATCTGAGACCAGTTCTTGGCATGCTATACCTACAGCTCCTCAAAAGCAAAGCAGGGTACCTGAATGCGTGCGTGTTTGTGTGTGCGTGTGTGTGTGTGTGTGCGTGTGTGTGTGCGCGTCTGTGTGTGTGCATGTGTGCATATGTGTGTAGGTGTGTGTGTGGTTGAGTGTGTGCGCGCGCGTGTGTGTGTGTGTGTGTGTGTGTGTGTGTGTGTGTGTGTGTGTGTGTGTGTGTGTGTGCACGTGTGTGTGCATGTGTTTGTGTGTGTGCGTGCGTGCGTGTGTGTGCGCGTGTGCGTGCGTGCGTGCGTGCGTGCGTGTGTGTGTGCGTGTGTATGTGTGTGTGTGTGTGTTTGAGTGAGTTGTGTATGTGTAAATGTGTATGTGTGTGTATGTGTGTGTGTGTGTGTGTGTGTGTGTGTGTGTGCGCACTTGTAAGTATGTGTACATGTGTGTTTCTATCTGGATTTTATCTTTCTCTTGGTGTCACACCTTTGAAGAGCCTTCAACGAGATTTCCGCGGAAAACATGTTCTTTTGTTACATCAGAAGAGCATCGAAATCGTCGAGTTTAGAAGTATGGAAAAGTTTCGGAGGTTTGTAACAAGGTCTCCTAATTTATTTTAATATTAATAGGAATGAGTAGCTCACATCTGTTGACGCTGCAGGTAAGGCTCTGGCGCAGCCGGCACACCTTGCAAGCAGCCACTTTTAATTTCACACTGACTGGTTTGCCCTCTCATTGTTGGGGTAACCACAACAGGGGCATATCAAGAAGGATGCAGATGGCTACAAGGATGAGTTCCTGCTGCAGGTGCGTCCCACAAAACCCTACCTCCATGCTTTCGCAGCGCACGCTATGCCTACTTAACCCCCCTCTTCCCCCTCTCGTTAACTTTTCATAACAGCTTCAACATTATGAGGCCCTGATTGATGTGTTCAAGCTCAAGCCCAGCCGCGAGTCTCGGGAGTTCGGGGACCTTGTCATGTTCATGGCACAGGTGAGATTGCTCTTCAACCCGTAGTTGTGTGTATTTTTAGTATGTGTGTGTATGCGTGTTGTATGTGTGTGTGTGTGTGTTTGTGTGTGTGTGTGTGTGTGTGTGTGTGTGTGCGCGTGTGTTTGTGTGCCCTACATAATGTTATCTTTACTACAATATTGTGTCTCACTTTTACGATTGAACGTGCCAAAAATGTATAGGAACATGGTGAACTGTGTGGCCTTCCACCTTGCTTTGCTTTCATGAACACACATAGTTACACCTCATGCCTCTGGGTACGCTGACGTCTGCTCCACGCACCACGCACACACACACACATGCACACACACACACACTCAGCTATACACGTACAACTTTTCCTTCCAGGTGTCCAAATGCTACCCCAAAGACACGGCACGCTTGGCATCTCAGCTCATGGACCTCCTAGACACGCATGCGACGGTGCTGGATGCTGCCTTAAGGCGCACCATCGTGCAGGTTTGTGTGTATGTGCGTGTATGTGTTATTGTGTTGTTAGATGATTGCTTGAAGAAGCCCAACTGGCTGCAGCTTCCTTGCACATTGGCAAACCTACATTGCTATGTGCTATGTGTAATGCTGCAATTGTGGTGGCTCTTCTATTTGCCTGTCTGGCCTAACGTACGCCTCTGCGTTCAGTCTCCAGGGCGGAAATATTTTGTATAAACCCTTTCTTGCCCTTTATCAGTGTTTTATAGGATTTCTAGCACTCCTTGCTGTATTTCCTTGCCTCTGTGCTCCGTAAATAAATGAACTCTGTGATGTACGTGCGGTTTGCCTGGTTGCCTGGTTGCCTGTGTACCTGTGATGAAGATGCTCATAGCTCCTCAACAAATATGTTTTGCACGACTTTGTAGCTGCCGTTGCTCCTTCGTAACCGATTGGCATCCCTCATTGGGTTGCAAACTTGGTTGGTACTCCCCTTTTTCTTGTATTTTTCTTTCTACATTTATTCCAGCCATGCCTTCAAAGGCACTGGTGCTCCTTTGCAACCGCAACCAATTGACACCCAATGAGGTGCACCCCCTATTTTTCCACACGTTTTTCCTCACAAGCATGCTTGCGTGCCTTCACAGGCGCTGGTGCTCCTTCGCAACCGCAACCAGTTGACACCCAACGAGGTGCTCCCCCTCTTTTTCCGCATGTTTCGTTGCCAAGACAAGCAGCTGCGGCAGCTGCTGTTCAAGCACATCGTATCAGGTAGGCCAGGTCTAAAGAAATGGTATGTCTGGTCTAGAGGGAGGCTCAGACAAAACGCATGCCTCTGCACGCACATTGCCTTTCACTTTAATTGTTGCTGCAATACCCTTAATGTGTGCATTCTATTTTCCCTTTTTTAACACAGACATCAAAAACAGCAACAAGAAGCACCGGAATGAGGGCCTGAACCGTTACATGCAGAACTTCATGTACAGGTGAGATGGAGGAATGAAAAGAGTAGATATCTGAGAATTGCCAAGGTGAATTGTAGCTTTATTTCTACCCTACTTTCTAACAATGCTTTACGCCGCTATTGGTTGCCAGCAGCAAGCAGGATCTTGTTGAGTGCAAGTGTGTATGAGTGTGTTGTGTGTGTGCGTGTGTGTGTGTGTGTTTGTACCAGCCGTGCTACTCATCAGAGCGGCAGTGTAATTTCCTTTCTGCTGAGCTAGCAACAGGTCCAAAGGAGACTCGGATCAATGAACTAGCTGTGGCATGTCATTTGCAACAACACTTAGTTTTGACCACCTTAGCAGCACCAGTCTCTTTATTTCCTCTCCACGACCTGCTCTCTAAAGATCATCTTAATCCTAAATTTAAAAGCAAAGCATCTGCGCCAATGATTGCAGCGTACTGTCTGCTGATGACGAGGCCGCCGCCAAAAAGTCACTAGCTGTGTGCACAGAGCTGTGGAGGCGTCACGTGTGGCGAGATGCACGCACGGTCAACGTCATTGGTGAGTGCCACTATTGCATGTACATGCTGGCCAACAAATAAACCGTTCACTGTGTACGCTGAGCTGTAGAAGCGCCACATGTAGCGAAATGCACGCACAATGGACGTCATTAATGGGTGCTCCTCATGCACCACTCATCTGTTCAATTTGGGGTCATTTGTCTCTTAACGCCTCTCGCAAGCCGGGGGAAACAGGCGGTTGCAGCTGTAGGTCCTTAATACTGGAAATGTGCCTAAACTTTTCTGCACAGCAATTTGTTTAGCACGTTTCCTGCAACTGCATAGTGGTGCTGCACATGCGAGGAAGGCTGAGGAGAAAACCTTATTATGTCAACCAACGCACTTGCGCGTGTGCAAACACAACTAAGAGCCGCTGGTGCAATGGCAGCTGCCTGTGTGTATGTAGGGCTGCGCTGCCACAAACCAAATGCAGAAACTTCTTATCCATACTTACGACCCTAGCCTCTTTCCACACTCACAGCCAGCGCGGCCATGCACAAATCTTCACGCATCATGCTGGGGGCCGTAAAGTTCTTCTTGGGCAACGACAAGTCTGACAGCGCAGATGGAGGCAGCGAGGTGTGTTCTATGCTGCCAAGGCTATGACGGTAGCCATGATGTGTGTGCATTTTCAAAATGCATAGCCAGCTTTTCTGGCCACATGGTTTTAAAATTCCGCTGCAAGCCCTGTTCTGCACAAAATCTAAGGCATCTCACACACAGACGAATGAATCAGGGGACAAGGCGCGTGTATTGAGTCTCAGTTGTACATGGAGCACAGTACGGGGCAGTGAGGTGTATTAGAAATGGTGGTGCACACATTTAACCTTTGATGTCATGGTCCAACTTGGTGTCTTGGTTTCTTGGTGTGGCCTAGTGTGGCCTGGTGTCTTGGTGTGGCCTGAAACTTGTCGTCTTGGTTTGGCCTGGTGTCTTGGTGTCTTAATGTGGCCTGGTGCGGCCTGGTGTGGCCTGGTGCGGCCTGGTGTCTTGGTGTGGCCTGTTGTCTGGTGTGGCCTGGTGTCTCTCTGGTGTCTGGTGTGGCCTGGTGTTCTCTCTCTGGTGTTCTCTCTCTTCCCTGGTGTTCTCTCTCTGGTGTCTGGTGTGGCCTGGTGTCTCTCTGGTGTTTGGTGTGGCCTGGTGTGGCCTGGTGTATTGGTGCGGCCTGGTGAGGCCTGGTGTCTTGGTGTGGCCCGAGGGAGCATTGCATAATACCTGCAAGCGTCTGAAGGTCTTTAGGTCTGCTGCTTGGCTACTGCTGTTGCTGCTGTGTTCGACAGTGAAGCACGTGCATGCCTGCTGTTCTTGCAGGGTGAGGATGATGATGGCAGGGACAGAGCAAAGCCTGTAGCACCTACAAAGGAGGAGATTTACAAAGCAAGCAACTCGGTAAGGACCTTTATCTCCCTCCCCTTATTGTTTTTGGTAATAAATACTAGCTTTAGGGGCGCTGAAGCATAACAACTTAACAGCACAGCTGCCCTTGTTTAGTACATACTTGTATGGCTGTTGTGTAGGAGCCAACCCTCCTTTCTTGGGCCTGACTTCATTTGTGCCAGGTGCTCTGCTGCGGCATGTTGTACTCAATCAGCTCAGTATGCGCATTCCACGCCATCTTCTTGTTTTGCATGTAGGCTGCCCATTGCTGCCCATGCTCTGTGGCATTGCATGCATTGTGTGATTGTGTGGCAATTCCCTGTTGTATGATTTTGTGCCCGACATGTGACTATTCTTGTCATGCATGAAAGCTTGTGCCTGCTTTTCGTGGGACAGGGCACCACCAGCAGTAAGAAGGAGAAGCTGCAGCTCAAGTGGTAGCAATTAACAATTACTTGCATAACGATTCAAAGCCATGCCTGCTTCCTTTTGCACAGGACACCACAAGCAGCAAAAAAAGGAGCAGCTCAAGTACCAGCAGTTTGCTTCTTGTTGCAACAAGTTTAAAAAGGTCTGCTTCCTCCTGCACAGGGCACCACAAGCAGCAAGAAGAAGAAGCAGCACAAGCTGAAGCGGGTGTTGCAGACAGTGAAGAAAGCGGAGCGCAGGGAGGCAGGGGAGGAGGGCACAACCCCGGGGGGCTATGAGAACTTTGCAGCCATGCATTTGCTGAACGACCCACAGGTGAATGGTGAGGGTAAACGGTTTGTTATAATTACTGTGTCTTTACAGCATTGAGAAAGGGGAACGAAGAGAGGCAGGGGAAAGAGGGCACAGATCAGGGGGGTATCTGCACAAAACCTCCCTTGTGTAGAATATGCAGCTCTTAGCAACCTTATTTAAGCAGTATTCAGCAGAGAGCCCAACTCTCTTGTTGCTGCTGCCAGGCTTGTTAATGTGTGACATGCAATTTTATTACCTTGCCCGTGTGCGATCTGTGTCACGGCTTATAGCTCCCTTCACCCACATACCTCTCCTGCCTTTCAAACACAGGCGTTTGCAGAGAAGCTCTTCTCACGGCTTCAGACTGGCAACGAGACCTTTGACACACGCATGGCCATCCTATCTGTGGTATCACGTGTTATTGGAGTGCACAAGTGAGTATAGCGTGGGGCGCGTGAAGATAAGTAGGTGCCATTAGTGCTGCATTACCGCACATGCGCATGCACAGTTGTCCTATTCGTGGTGTCACGTGACGTGTTATTGGAGTGCACAAGCGAGTAGCGTGGGGCGCGTGAATATAAGTAGGTGTCATTAGTGCTGCATTACTGCACATGCGCATGCATGGACATCCTACCCGTGGTGTCACGTGACGTGTTATTGGAGTACACAAGCGAGTAGCATGGGGTGGGGAGGCAAGTGCCAATCATGCATATCATTGCATGGGGTGAATATCATTGCATATCATTGCATATCGTTGCATGGGGTGTATGGAGGCGAGTGCATATCATTGCTGCAATAAATCGCATGACCATCCTGTTTGTGGTGTCATGTATGATTCGAATGTGCACAATGGAGTCCGTGAGTGTGCGGAGATTAAGTGTTGTTGGTATTGATATCTACGTGGCCGCACTGTACTTGCTAATCCATGCACAATTGGTGTGTGCAAACAGTTAAATTTGGTGTTTAAAAGCAATTATGAAGTCGATATATTGCACAAATGAGTGCCACCTACTGTGTAAGAAGCCTGTGTATGCACATATCAGAGGCGTTGCTATTATCTGGTGCGCATGTAAACGCTCTACAAACTTGTGATATTCACCCACCGCTGCCCCCTTGCTGCCTGCTGGCACATACAGCACAGGTTTTGCGTATCGTCACCGTACAGGCGCGTAATTATTGCAATCTTTGATTTAATTAAACCCCAATGCGAGCTATGCGAGGGGCACACAATCTAATCATTTACTCCAATGCAGCCTATGCGAGGACCTTTGGCCCTCTGAGCTGCAGGTGCACACGTATGCACGCGCGTGTACGTGTGCGTGCATGCGCATACGTGTGTGCGCGTATGTGTGTGTGCGTGCGCATACGTGTGTACATGCGTGCGTGTGTATACAGTTGTGTACGTACGTACGTGTGTGCGTGCATTGTGGGCTTGTTTGTGCGTGTGTGTGTGCGCGCGTATGTGTGTACATACATGTGTGCGTGCAGGTACGTGTGTGTGCACGCGCGTACGTGTGCGTGCGTGCGCATGTGTGCGTGCGTGCGCGTATGTGCGTGCGCGTACGTGTGTGTGTGTGTGTGTGTGTGTGTGTGTGTGTGCACGTGCGTGTGTGTGTGCGTGCGCGTACGTGCTTGCGTGTGTATACAATTGTGTACGTACGTGTGTGTGTGCGAGCGTTGTGTACTTGTGCGTATGTGTGTGCGCGTTGTGTACTTGTGCGTGTGTGTGCGCGTACGTGTGTGTGCGTACGTGTGTACGTGTGCATGCGCATGTTAAGGGATTGAAGACACCCTTCCCCTTAGTGTCCTTCCTTCCCAAGAGAGGGCAAATCCCCCAAGCTATTTGTCCCCCTTGGGGGCCTTGAGGGGCGGCTTGGGAGGCTTTCCTGGCCTGTCCCCGTTCATGCTTAAAATGAAATAACTAACCACAAGGCAAGCTTCGCGTGGCCCTAGTAACCTAGTTATTTAAACTGCTCTTAATACTCCACGAGAAGATCAGAAACATTCGCGGTATGCGGTGATATACCGCATATACGGTATTTAATTTAATCTCCACTTTTGCAGTGCTGCTTGCAACTCTTACCCCTATGACTAATTGGTCATTTTTAGCAAGACCTGTCTGACTGCTCGCTTGCAATCTCTGCCGCCCCTCATTGCCTCTGCATTGCAATGCTTAAGAAAGAAGCAATCATGACTTCCCTTGCATGTAATCAAGCTGACTTCATTCAAGGTTTGGCTGGGGCGCTTGACCCATCATGTGCTTATCGCTGAAGTTGCTTTGATACCTGAACTCTTCTACCCCAATCTTTGCACGACATTTATCTCAATGCTTGATTAGTCATGCTCAATTCCCCTCCCCCTTTTCCCCTCTGCCCCACAGGCTCATGGTGCTCAACTTCTACCCCTACCTCCAAAAGTACATCTCCCCCCACACCAAGGACGTGACGGTAGTGTTAGCCGCCCTAGTGGGAGCCGTGCACGAGCTGGTGCCCCCCGACACCCTGCAGCCGGTGCTGCGGCAGCTAGTGGATCAGTTTGTACACGACAAGTAAGTTGAATGTGTGTATGTATGGTTGTATGGTTGTTTGGTTGTTTGTTGTATGTATGGTTGTATGGTTGTATGGTTGTATGTATGGTTGTACGTATGTATGTGTTTATGGTTGTGTGTTATGGTTGTATGGTTGTATGTATGGTTGTATGTTATGGTTGTGGGTCTTTAGCGGTCAGCTTTCTGCGTGCACGGCAATGAGCTAATGGACCGGCTTCTTGCATGACAAGTGTGTGCATGAGTGGGGGATAGCAGCAGTGGGTCTAAGCGGTCTAGATCTTGCGTGGAGTGCATGAGCTGGTGGACCAGTTTTTTTGCATAATGTGTAAGAAGTGTGTATTATCTGGGTCTGCTGGTATGTGTAAGGAGGGGGCGCAAGAGGTCTTGCTTGACCTGTGTAGTTTGTGACCTGCGGCAGTCAAGGCCAGCAAACCAGTCTATCCAGGAACCGTGAGGCGTGTCAAAATAGCGAAAGCTAGTTGCTTATGCGCAACACACTGCTGGTTCCTTTAAGAAGGGCAGGGAAGGAGGGCTAACCGCTGCTTCTCCACACGAGTGATGTATGCATAATACATATCGCAAGCGCATACTGTCACTGTGTGGACGTTTCAGCGTTTTTAACTATACATAGCACGAGTACAAGCAGCCTCTGCACGTGTGTGCACGCGGTTACCACCTCACGCAGCACACAAGCGCAAACTTTCTGTATGCACGTGTTAAGCACTGCCCACCGTACATATTACATACAACATATCACACATGCAAACTGTCTCTTAACTTGAACGCATGCATATACACTTTTAACCCTCAGGGCTCGTCCAGAAGTCATGACCGTTGGACTGAAGACTGCACGAGAGCTGTGCCTACGCAGCCCCCTCCTCATGGAGGGCGATTTGCTCAAGGTGAGATGTGTGCTGTGCGCATTTGCTGTGTAGGAGCACAGGGATGAAGGAAGGATTTCCATCATCTATGCTACTCGAGGTTGTTTGTGTTACTCGAGCTTGTTGGTGGTACTCGAGCTTGTTTGTTGTACTCAAGGTTGTTTGTGTTACTCGAGGTTGTTTGTTGTACTCAAGGTTGTTTGTGTTACTCGAGGTTGTTTGTGTTACTCAAGCTTGTTTGTGAGCCTCGAGGTTGTTTGTGTTACTCGAGCTTGTTTGTTGTACCAGAGGTTGTTTGTGTTACTCATGGTTGTTTGTTGTACCAGAGGTTGTTTGTGTTACTTGAGGTTAATCTCCTCTTGTTTTGGGCCTCTCTCTTGCCTGACCTGGAGGGCCAATTCTCATGTGCTTTACATCATCGCCGCTGGACGTTTCCTTATCCCACGCTTGGAATTGAACCGCTGTAGTGTATGTCTGCAAAACACATGCGTGTCTCTTCTGCAAATTTCATTCGTGTCTTTTGTGCCAAACACATGTGTGTCCATTCTGCAAAACACGTGCGTGCCTCTTCTGCAAATCACACGCGAGTCTCTTCTGCAAACACACGCGAGTCTGTGTGTCTGACCAACATTGAATGTTTTCCATGCATGCACCCACAGGATCTCACAGGCTACAAAAAGTTCAAGAACAAGCAGGTCTCCTCCTCCGCTCGAGGCCTCATCGGACTCTTCAGGTGTGCTTCAGCGCTCGCCACGATTTGGGCAATTCTCTTTTTGCTTGCCTTCTTTTCATGCCTTATACTCTTCCTCTTGCGTCACTTAAGCATACGGGCAATTGTTTCCTCTTGCGCCACCTCAGCAGATTAAATGGTGCAAACACACACAAATACACACATATGTGCACGCATGCATGCATACACGTACGCACACACACACACACTCACACACAAACACACACACACACAAACACACACACATATGCACACACGCGCACGCACACGTGTTTAATCTGCTAACCTTGTCTATTCTGTTTCCCCTATAGGGAGCTCAACCCAGAGTTGCTTGCAAAGAAGGACAGGGGCAAGGGAGCTGACATGATGCTGCGGCCCTCAGCATACGGCCAATCACAGGTCTGTGCGTGTGCACGTGCTTTTGTGCAATTGTGTGCTTGTTGTGAGCGTTTGTGTGCGTATGTCTCCATAGTGTGCCTAGGTCCACAGCTGCGATGTAGATCGTGACATCTGTTTTTAATAACATGTCCTGTGAACATGCGCAGCTGTCAGTTATTAATCTTGACTCCCAGGATGTCAATAGCCTTCCCCATTATAGAACTACAAAACAAGGCATATATGTTGTCACATATGCATATGTGGATGAGAGCGGCGAGCATTTTACTTTCATTGCTGCATGCCCTTAAACTTCAAGCGCCCTAAATTTTCACACCCTTGATTTAGGGTGGAGAAGGTTAAAAGTGGATTCGATTTGCTTGTCCAACTCATTGCAGCACATCTCCATCCCTTAACTTTATGCCCCACTGCTGGGTGTACAAGAACGTGAGACAAACAATTGAGGGATAAACACACACAAGCACATGCACACACAAGCATACGCATACACACACATACACAAGCACATAAACACATGCACACACAAGCACATGCATACACACTCCCCTGCCGTGCAGATTTCCAGCCGTGTGGATGGCGCTGAGCTGCTGGAGCAGGCAGAGGCTGCAGGCCAAGGCTCAGACGAGTACGACTACCACATGAGCAGTGCAGGCAGCAGTGACACAGACAACTCTGATAGCGGTGAGTTTCCTGTACAGCAGGTACGATGGACTGTTCTTGTTGTATTCTTAGCCTATCGTTAGTGACGCAGACAGTCAGTTGGTGGGGGATCTGTCACAAGCATGTCTGTATGATCCTCCTTGTTTGTCGCTGCACCCTGCCTCCTTTATGCTTTGATTGTCAACTGGTGTGTTTGTGTTGTTTGCATGCGTGCAGTGCTACTCTCCACGGTCTTGATGTAGCAGCTTTTTGCCCTTACCCATAGCACACACTCTATCCCCCCCACACAAAAACACACACATACACAAGCACACACTCATGCATGCATGCAAGCACTCATACACATGCACACACACGCACACATACACACACGCACACACACACGCACACACACACACAACACACACGCACGCACACACACACGCACGCACACATGCTCACAAACACACACAGGGAGTGCTGGCGGCAGTGACGATGGCAGTGAATGGGTGGACGCGGACAGTGGGGACGAGGAGATGGAGGAAGGGGGTCAGCCACAAGATCAGGATAGAGGGGAGAAGGGGGTTGCAGTTGAGCCAGGCAGTGCCAGCGGTGGCGGCAAAAAGAGTGCGAGCTTGAAGCGGAAGAGGGAGTCGTCGGTAGGGGTGGAGAGCAGCGACGGTCAGGGGCAGGAGGGGCTTTCAGAGGGCGATGGTGATCTGAGTGGGAGTGGGGAGGAGGAGGGGAGCAGCAGCAGTGGAGATGAGGAGACAGAGGAAGAGGAAGAGCCCAGAAGTAGTAGCAAGAGGTTGCCGCAGCAGCCGGACAGGTGAGGGGCTCCTGTGTTATGGACGAGCTTGTCGTACGTCGTAGCAGACTATAAGTAAGGTTCCATCATGTTTGAGTTTCTATATTACATCCTATATACTACCACTGCTTGAACAACAGGTCTGTGGGTGGCTGCAAAAGCAACGACGTATGATGTTTAACGTAAGATCCTGCACTCACAGCCTAAAGCACTTTTTATGCACACACACACACATGCACGTACACACACACCACGCTTGCAGCATTTCTACACTGAAGCGCAAGCTAGCATTTGCCAAAGAGAAGCGGCAGCGCCAGGCACAACTTGAGGAGGAAAGGCAGGAAGCAGAGAAGGAGGGGGGAGCCGAGGCTCAGCCCAGCAATCCTGCCGAGCACATGGAAGCAATACGCATCATGACTCAAGAAGACTTCGAACACATCAAGTGCGTGGGCGTGGCGGGGGAGAGGTTGTATGTGCTTTTCTATTGGTGTTTACTGTAGCATTTTGTGGGCATGTGTACACATGATGAGGCATGTTCATATGAACATAAAGGTCATTGTCGTCCCATGCCAGCCGTGCATCGTCATTAATGTCCGCGTCCTTCTACCCTTTGCAGCTCCTTGCACTGAAGTGTGGGTTCTATGTACTGAAGTGGGTTATATGCACTGAAGTATGGTGGTTCTATGCACTGAAGTATGGATTCCATGGTATGGCGGGTCTATTCTATCCATTGAAGTATGGGTTCTATCTGTGAATGGGTGGCAACAACGCTTGCGTTCTTACAGTCCTTCACATTACAATCACCCAACAGTTATCCGGGATTCAAAAGAAGTGCAGGTTAAGGTTGCCTTAATTAACATTCCACTGAATCTATTCATTTATATTCACATATGCATGCACATGATTAATTTTTAAGTGGACGCGCACGCACACATACACACACACGCGCGCACACACACACACACATGAACACAAACACACATTGATCCCTGTGTTGCGCACCTGCAGGCGGCTGAAGAAAAAGAAGCTGATCGAAGCATCCATGATGAAGCATGGCATGAAGAGTGCCAGCAAGGCCAAGCGTGCACGCTTGCTACAGGCGGCCGAGGAGGAGGCAGAGGCTGCAGACGTGCTGCACAGTAGGATGTGGTCGGGCGCGAATGAGTCGAAGGTTGACCCTACTAGCCTTGAAGGTGCGTGTCTTTGTGCATGTGTGAATGCGCTTGTAGGCATGTGCGTGCGTGTGCTTTTGTGCCTTTGTGTATGCCTTTGTGTGTGTGTGTTCTTGCAAGCTTTTGACAAACTGTCTTGAATACAAGACTGGATTTACCATGAATTTACAGTCAGGCTTGAAGGAACGCTGACTTGCCCGCTTAGAAAGATCATGCATTTTCCTGTTTAATTGTGCAAGCCAAGATAATTGGTATCTGGAGCACGTTGTGGTTTTCCTGTGCCCAAAGCACCAAACCCGTTTTCTCTCTCTCTCTCTCACACACACTCTCTCTCTCTCTCTCTCACACACACACACACACACATACACACACACTCACTATATTCCCCCACACACCTGTGCGCTTTGTAGCGCGCAAAAAGCGTGAGCACGACAAGAAGGCAAGAATGGCTACAGTGCTGGCAGGTCGGGAGGGGCGTGACAAGTTTGGGGCCTCCACGGGCATGAAGAAGTCCAAGACAGGTGGCCTCACCGAGAGGCAGAAGCAGCGCAAGAAGGCGATGCCCATGGCCGGGCGCATCAAGCAGCTCAAGAACCGGAAAGCCAACAGCAAGACCAGCAAAAAGCGCAGCAAGGACTTCAAGGGACACTCGCGATAACGGTGCAGGATGCTATGTACCTTTTTTTTGCAAATTTGAACGATGTTTAACTTTGCCCCTGGGCCTCTGCTGGATAAGAAGTAATCAGCGCCCCCTCCACAAACTAGGACATGTCAATACCGTAGCAAACTACCATGAATACTATTAGAACCTTATTAATATGGCACTGCCAATGGAGCCGCTAGCAACACTTAGCTAACAGCGTCCTATGTCCCTCATGTTAAGGGTAAGGGTAAGGGTTACACAGCTATATCCGCCAGCGAGGGCAGTTGAGCTATAGCAAAAAAAAAAAGGCAGCTTCAAGAAGAGAAGGAGGTCAGACTGAACAAGACACCAGAAAAAGAGACAAGGTCAGTGATCAAACAGAGCAAGGCATTTGTCCGCAAAGTCAGCTACTCCTACGGCATCAGACTGATTGATGAAGTCTCTCAGGCGAGCAGTGC
>Ga0307942_1000141_pt1 | contig 40488 bp, 41 predicted proteins | sample OrgLakmetagen175_FD_201846 | JGI IMG/M metagenome (GOLD analysis project Ga0307942, IMG submission 201846) | Saline water microbial communities from Organic Lake, Antarctica - #175 | ecosystem: Environmental > Aquatic > Non-marine Saline and Alkaline > Saline | place: Antarctica: Organic Lake... | reverse complement strand
TGCCTGTTGCTTGTAGACTACAGTGCCTGTTGCTTGTAGACTACAGTGCCTGTTGCTTGTAGACTACAGTGCCTGTTGCTTGTAGACTACAGTGCCTGTTGCTTGTAGACTGCAGTGCCTGTTGCTTGTAGACTCTTGAACTCGAGCTTGCAGCGTTCAGCAACAGGCACTGTACAAGGAGGGTGCGTATAGAGCTGATGGGGTGCACAATGGCCGCCTACTCAGACGTGGATGAGGCTGTATTCAGAGCTGATGTGGTGCACAATGGCCGCCTACTCAGACGTGCGTGAGGCTGTATTCAGAGCTGATGTGGTGCATAATGATCGCCTGCTCAGATATGCGCGAGGCTGTGTTTCAAGCTGCTTGGTTGCATAATGATCGCCTACTCAGATGTGGGTGAGGCTGTATTCAGGGCTGATGGGGTGCACTAAATCAAGCCCCTTCTCAGGCGTAAAGTACAAAAGGTGCATATGTGAGAGTGTTCAGTACAAAAGGTGTATATGTGAGAAAGATAGTATTCAGGGCTGATGGGGTGCACTACGATCAAGCCCCTTCATAGGCGTGGGCAGTGCCAAAAAGCTTGCAGCAAAAGGTTGTGTTATGCTGGGAATGCTGCCAACTGAACGTCCTCATGGCATGGCTGCTCGCTCGACTCAGACGCAGTCTGAGAGGTCCCTCTCATCCGGACGTTATCAGGGTGACTCAAAATCTTCTGACCATTTTGAGAATGTACGATCACAAATTGGCAGACTATGAGATGTAAGCCTCCTCCCCCGAATGCAGACATAGGATGGCGTGTTGTCGTGGTAAAAATAAGGCAGAAATAAAGTATACAGGCGGTGAAAACTACTCCCCGCATAAATTGTGTCCATGCTTCCCTGCCCGCTCCCTCTTCCACTTGATCAAGCACGAACTGGTACCCAGAAGCTCGTAAGAACAAGAGTAAACTGCGCAGGCGGTGAAAATGACATCATATATATTATATGTATGTATATATATGTATGTATATATATCCCACAAGTATGAAGGGGATTTTTTGATCATCCATCTAGCTCAGAATGGAATACTCAGACTTCCAAGACACTATGGTGTCCACTTCATACAAGCCTCGCAAAGACACATGGCTTGAGCTTTAGTAAGACAAGAGGTAAGGCAAAATAACAACTAATGTGTAGGGTTGGCCAGAACCATATATGTACGGTGTGTAAACGGTATTTTGGCAGGGAAATCACCAAATATACGGTCATATACGTTGTATATATACGGTTCTGGCCAATCCTACTAATGTGGTCTGGGCTAGAAAAGTGTGGAACTGCAAAATAACAACTAGTGTGAAACAGCAAAATAACAACTAATGTGGTCTGGGCTAGAAAAGTGTGAAAATGCAAAACTTCTTGATCGGAGTTATGGACATCATCTGCAAGAAGCTTAATGACGACTCCCCTTTGGAAGCGAGCCCTGAGCTTTACACAACAAAAACCAAAGACACTCCCTTTTAGAAGCGAGGTCGGAGCTTTACACAGCCAAAATCAAAGACACTGCCTTTCGGAAGCGAGCTCAAAGCTTTACACAACAAAAATCAAAGACATCGAGGACCAAACCTTGGAAGCGAGCTCTGAGCTTTACACAACAAAAACCAAAGACACTCCCTTTCGGAAGCGAGCTCTGAGCTTTACACAACAAAAACCAAAGACACTGCCTTTCGGAAGCAAGCTCAGAGCTTTACACAACAAAAACCAAAGACATTGAGGACCAAACCTTGGTGGATTTTTAATTAAGTACACCTCTTCACTTGTCCAAAAGTGGTGCGCTTTACGCAACAAAAAAATATCAGCAAACAACAGCCAGGGTGGCTCTGCGTGCTCCTGCACACAACATCACTGATTTCATCTAGTGGCTTGTAACTGCATCTCGGCATATCAGCAAACAACAGCCAGGGTGGCTCTGCGTGCTCCTGCACACAACATCCCTGATTTCATCTAGTGGCTTGTAACTGCAATTCGGCATAAAGGGCATTTTGTGTGCCGGCACCTTAGTCCTCCTTTCTTTTAGCTTGCTGGGAGAGTTAACACTGCCAGCCTTCCTTTTCTTTTCTTTCCTCTGTAGGTGCAGTTACAGGGCTTGTTTGTTGCGTGGTAGAAGGCATGAATGTTGGCAGATCTCTTTCGACGGTCCTTTTTACATCCTTCTTTCATTTCTGTTTAATTTATTTCACCAAAGGTTGGCTAAGCTGAGGAGGTTGCAGTCAGGGTTGTGGCTTGTGCGTGTGTGTGTGTGTGTGTGTGTGTGCGTGTGTGTGTGTGTGTCACAAGCCTTTGTTTGTTTGCTGAACGTATGTGCATTACGGTCCACATATGCGCATCTCTGTGACGATTTTCACACAAACACACACACACACACACGCATCCTCGCACAGGCACTCAGACCCAGGCGCTTTGAGTGGTGGCGGAAGCAGCAGGAGGGGTTGAGAGAGGCGCTTAATGATTTGCAGCAGCACTCACAGCAGCAGACAATGCCACAGGCTCCACAGAACAGGAGGCGGTGGCTCTGAGGTCAAGCCATCCCTAGGAACAGAAAATGAATATATGCTGCTGCATTGATAGCGTTAGCATTTTAACACGCCAGGATGATGGAGTGAAGGGGTGCTTAGGAGCTTGCATCTTTGCAAGCTTTGTCTACCGGATCTACAATGATCTTTTGAGTGTGCCTTTTTGGTCTGCTGGTGCACAAGTTTTATGGTACTTGGTACGTCTCTTTTCTTTATTAATGTGGGGAGTGGTTTTTACTGCCTGCGTAGTTATTTCGTTTCTCGAGTGTGCAGATGCCATAGCAGAATGCTCTACATTGGGATTCTTAGAAAGTAGAAAAAAAGAAAAACTACGCAGGCAGCAAGACATTCCCTGCATCAATTACAGAGTTAACAGATCAAGCCATCAGTCAAAACGTGCAACTGCTAGGCTGCGTATGTAAAACATGTAATAATTATTGTTGTAGCACCTACCAAAAAACCCTGGAAAGGGAAAAAGGCACAATGCTGTTTGTGACATTGCAGCACTGAATAAGGGTAAGGGTAAGGGGTTACACAGCTATATCCACCAGCGAGGGCAGTTGAGCTATAGCATAAAAAGCCAGCTTCAAGAAGAGAAAGAGGCCAGACTGAACAAGACACCAGAAAAAGAAGCTAGAGGGAACATGAAACTGATGTATGTAGAAGAGAAAAATGAATAGAGAAAGAGAACGTTTGTCGGCAATCAACACTGAATAAGATTAGTAAACAGAGTTACAAAGGTTATAACAAAGAAAGGCCTAATAATAATAACTAAATAAGGATATAACAAAGAAATACAAAGGATATAACAAAGAAAGGCATAATAATAATAACTAAATAAATTAGTCAAGAAGTGCGACTGCTAGCCTGCCTCATAAAACGCAATTAGTTCAAACAGAAAAAAATAAAGCTTGTTATTGTTCTGGCTCAAGAAAGTAAGCACATCGTGGGCTCCTGTTGGGGAAACAGAGGTGCATATTTCCTGCACCATCGATAGAGCTGAACTTGCAGCTGTGCTAGTTGCGGTACAAAAAGGCCACACTGAAATTGCTACAGACAGTGCCTCATCTCTCTTTCAGATGAGAAAACAGCTATTAAACCCATTGGCTGTACTCCACCACTTGCACAGGGAACTAGGACATTGTGAATTTAATCCAATCCTCACCTTCTACTGTCACTTTATACAAAGTGAAATCTCACTCTGGTATTATTGGCATTGAGGGTGCAGACCACTTAGCACACAAAGCAGCAGTCAATCAAATTTCTGACATTTCTCTCGCGCCAGCTACTGACCCCTTCTACGACCTGTTCTGGCTAAGCGTTCCAAACAAAGTTGGCTCCCATGCAGAAGAGCTACGAGTTTTGACTAACCTGCAAGACAAGTTAAAACATCACATGCACGCCCACCATTACCTTGGTGAAGCTAACACAGATACACTGCTTTAAAAGCTCTGGCAAAAATTGCATGATACGCCTCAGCGTGCAGCACAGCCCGACTCTCACACACAGCAACCTAATGCAAAGCCCCTTGCCCGACTCAGTAACACATTTTGGTCCATGCCAAATGTGACTTTTAAGGAGCAGGAACAAGTCCTTGAGTACAGGACGGACACGATACACACAGACAAGCACACCAAACGGTTTAGCCATACGACAGGGCCTGCCACATGCCCTTTGTGCGGAGGATCAGACAGTGCTCCACACATACTTCTTAGGTGCAAACCATACTCTGAAGATAATGCACATAAGCCGACACCACCACGCGGTTAGCCTTTGCGGTGAAGAGATCAGTAAAGGCAAGCTGGGCTCAGCAATTATTACAATGGATGCTTGTAACAGTGAAAAGTTATCTGACATTAACACTGAACCCCCTGATGACATTGAAAGAAACATTCCTGACTGAGTTTTCCCAACTCAGCAAAACCTTCCTACTAGACATCAAAGCCGTCCAGATGGCGTGTTAGTTATGCCCATTGAGGGAAGAGGCAGGCATTTGGATCCCAAACAGATCCCCCCAAAGGACAGAGACATACACCTTGTAGAATTTAAATTCTGCTCAGACATAAACCCGCAACAGACATTAGAAAAAGCGCACAACCAACATCAACCTCTTATCCAGCGTCTACGAACAAAAAGCCTCCGAGGCACCTCTCGCAACAACAAAGTCACACTTCATGTTATACTTCTTGGAGTCGGGGGCACAATCTACAATCAGTACACCATAACTCCTCTACTAAACTTAGGAGTCCCCACGCACAAAGTGCACCAAATAGATACTAAACTGCACTGCCATGCAATAAAAAGCTTAAACAAGATCACAAAAAAGACACAAAATACACCTTAACAACAACAGGGATAATGGGGGATCTGATGGGGGGGCTACTGGTAGAGTAGCTGGCTTCAAGAGGGCTAGGCGCAGGCCGGATTGCATGGCTGACAACCCGCCGGATCCTCATTAGTCTCTGTTGTTTTTCTTTTTCCTCGTTTCTGGTTGGGCTCTGGCTAGTGTGAGCACTAGTTCAGAGCTTTTCCTTAATGCACGCTGGTAACTTCCAGCGTAGACTTTTACTTTAACTTTTACTTTAACGGGGCAACTGAGGGAGACCGGAAGCACTTCCCGGGGGTGGATTATTAGGAGTGGCAGGGGGCAACCGAGGGAGATTGGGACCACTCCAGCAACACCGCCAGCCGCTGCCATTAGAGGACTAAAGGAAAAAAAGGATGTTGTTTTGTGTCTGCATCACCCAATGGATGCAGAGACACACAACATCCTACCTGGAGAATAATAGTAGGAAAGGCTTTTCAGTGGGAATCAGGTGGCTGGGAGACAGAAGCCTGCACACCACCAAGAGTATTGCTCAGATGTTTTTGGGAAGTGTGTTCAATGTCTTGTCTCATCTGCATGATTTTGTTGCGGATCTGATTGCATGTAGGCTTGATAATTTCATGAGTTGTATGCTGTGGCATGTAGATCAGTAACTCCAAGGTTGTGAGTAGGTTCCTAGTGTGGCTGCTGTAAACGGTGGCTGTTGCTCCTAGCAGGCTAAGCAAAACATTAGTAGCTTATGTTGTTCTCGTGCCTTTTCTGCTTGTTGGGTAGGGGTATTTTCTACACAGTACTTAATTTCAATCAATTATAAATCGCATTTGTTTGATTGTATGTCACTTGGTTTCATAGTATGGATTGGTAGCGCCATCTGCTAGGTTATGACAAACAAATCTTCTTGCATCATTGCCACACCTTGTTTGATACGTGTTTGTTGGGTTTTGTTTGGGGCGTGGTTGCTGGGTCGGAGTAACTGTGATTGCACCTGGCTTGCTAAATTTCCATCGCTGCTGTGTATTGAGCTTAAAAGGCAAGAGCCAGGTTGGATCTGATGTTACCTGTGTCTCCTTGGAAGGGTGTATGATGTGTACGTACAATTGTTGTACCATTGTTTCATGACTGCCTACGTCTGCTTGTGCTAGCAGGCACGCACCCTGTGTAACTTGATGAATCGCTTATATACTCATTTGTCCAGCGGTGTTGTGCCTGTTGATTATCATTGAAAGAAAACGGAAAAACTACGCAGGCAGTGAAAGCCACTCCCCACATAAATTAAGGAAAAGGAGCCACGTTGGTACCGAGTACCATAAAGCTCCTCCACCGCAAAAAGGAAAAGTCAATGGGGATCAGGAGAGTTGCAGGCTTGGCCTGAAACCGGCTCCTGATGAGAGTTGATAACAGTACTGGAAAGGGCACGTCTAGTATGGACAAGTTTAGCAGCAAAGTTCACAGAGTGCACATGGAGCTTGGAGGCAAGCTTCTTAACTCTTTGAGAATCGAGACCCAGTTCCTTGAAAGGTTTCAGAGTGTGGGTGTTGTAGATGGCGCCACCCACATTCAAAAGGATGATGTGGAGAGCGACGGAGGCTCCTTGGAGAATGTTGCAAAGGTCTTTGTGCTGTTCCGCAAAGGTTTGCGGTGTTCAGCTGGTTCTGAGGTATGGTGTCTTCACAATACTTGATCTCGACGAGGTGGAAGTCGCGCCGAGTTTGATTCTATTTGTAATGGGATGACTACAGCCTGACAGCATGTGGTAGGTGCCGTCAAGCTTTTGGCAGAGGGGGCAGAAGATGGATGAGTGGGAATGGGCGAGAGATAGATGCACACGAAGGTGCATACTGACTTGTTTCAAGGGACCACCGCGAGGAGGCGCTCAAATTTGTCCCCTAATGGTGGCGGCTGGCACTACTCCCTCAGTTGCCCCCTGCCACTCCTAAGAAGAACCCATCCTCCGTCATTACTAATCTGTTGCTTTTTTGTTTCCGCGAAGATGGGAGCAACCAGAACAGCATCCAGACGGCTGGAGGTAAATCTGTTTTTGTCTGGGAAGCGGGATGGAAAGAGCCACTTTGGTAAAATCCTGGCTTCAGCCGTATCGGGAATCTGCAGATTTTGCATAGCCAGCCGTTCGCTGCTGCCTGTATCCATGGAGATGAAGCCGGATCCTAGGGAGCCTGTTTTGCTGATGGCTTTGAAGATCATGCCACATGCTAAGTTGTGTCTTTCAGTCAGGCCAGCCATACTTGTGAGAGTTCTTGCCCCAAAGCAGAAAAGTACATTTAAGTATGTAAAACTATAATTAGATATATCTAAGCACCCCTGCGCACTTAGTTTGTGGCAAGAGGTGCCCAGGTGGGCAGGGTGGAAATCCCTGCCAGAAAGTGGACTTCCAAAAGCTCCTCCTCGGTACCATCAACTATTTTTGAGTAAACTCGCATTAAAGTCATCTGGTCGGGTCGGATTGGTAGTTAGACAGCTGAGCACGAATCCTTGATAATTTGATAATCTCAGTTGTCTCCGTTGCCCACCACGGCCCATCTCCGGCATTTCAAACCATAAGATGCTTGACAGGGCATGCCTTGGGAGCATACTGAAGGGCTCCCGACACTCAGGTGATGGCCAGAAAGCGTGTTCCCAGGGTTTCCAAAAATGCACCATTTTTGCCCAGTAATTAGGCCCGCCCAGGAAGTCCTGTGGGGCAAATTTCCGTACCCCCTTTTTTTTGTTTTGATGGGTGTGGTTTGACCTAAACCTATTTGGGAACAAAAGAATTGGTAAAGTTTGGATCAAAACCCGCATTTCTGCAACTACAAATCCCCCCATTCAGACCCTTGACCCCAAACTCAATAATTTCTAGGCATATTCATGCTAAGAAACCATCGTGTGACCTCAGATATGCAACTCAGGAAAGGGGCATTCATTCCCTCTTTTTGGGTAGGGCTTGGCTGGGCTGCCTCTCAGTGATCGTTTTTCTTATATGGTGTGTTGGCATACAGATAGGATGTGCAGAGAGAGTGTCATCACTACCAGCGGAGTCTTTTTTTCTTCTCTTTATGCAGAGCACTATCTAGTTGAGGGTAGGGGGGCCAAGTTAGGCTAATCGAGCGCCCCAGAAGATAAAGGTTATCAATAAGACTGGCACCTCCAGCATATTGAAGCAACAAGACACACAGAAACTGTCAACCAACTAACTGTTTTTAACACGATTCGTCACTGCCAACGATTGACATGCTGCAATATATGGTCTTATTGTCTCTCAATCAGGGAGCAATGCTCATAATCCTTGTTTGCGTATGCTAAAAACATCCAGGAAGGACGTGAAAGGCATTGTCTAATTGTGGACAGATGGGACGAATAGACTTGTCAAGAGTTTGAATCATACTGCAAGGGTAAGACCGGAGTATTGGAACTGTTTTTAACATTGACCTTTTTCTTATCAAACAAGCCGCACTCCCACAACTTAGTAAGTCGCATTGATCTTTGTTCAAATTTTGTTACTAGCTCCCGCCTACGTTTCAGACTTTGCACTGGCAGTGACCAGTATCCCTAGCTTTACTTCGTATGTTTACTTCGTAAAAACCAGCAATAAAGCCCTACCATTAAAGCTACTTCTTACTAAACCCCTTAAATACTACAAATCGTTACCTTACTTTATCTTAACTCCCTTTTTTACTGAACCCTCTGTGCTGAATATGCGTGCAGTCAGGGTTAAGGTCCAAGAAACGTCAATGATTAATGACCAGCATCGCCCAACATCGAAAAAAGCTAAATGTTTTCTAGTTTTTGTAAAACAGCCAAGGCTAACCAATGACAAAATCGTCAATCGCTACAGGCAGTATGCGCCCAGTAAAATGAGAGTATCTTTATTCATCCATTCACAGTGTAGACCGCCCAAGCAAGGCTGAGCTTGCAAATACAAATCCCTTTCCCATTGTTGCATGATGATTGCAAACTAATAAGCTGCTTAAAGCAGTAGCTGAAAAACACACAACATACTTTTGGCCAACGAGCAGCCTTGCATTTCATGTGTGCGCGCGCACACACACACACATACACACCCACCCACCCACCTACCCCATTTAAGTTGGGCAGGTGGTCTCACAAAGAAGCACCCCAAAAAGGAAGGAAATGAAAGAAGGCCCGAGCACCCCAGAAAGGAAGGAAAACAATTTGAGCGTGATGGAGCAAATGTTTCTAGTATTCTTGGGCACAGCCTGACCCCCTTCTGGGTAAGAGGGTCAGGCTGTTCACATCTTTGACGACACCACACCCCCAAATGGTGTGCACGATGAATGCAACAGCTTACAAGCACGTGTTTGCGGGAGCCAATGCCCTGGACAGGAGGCCAGGGGTGCAGCATCTCACCTATCAGTCAGAGACTGCTTAAACTACTATCCTTAGACATACAAGGTTCTGGCATTGTTTCTGTCCATGCCTCCTCTCAGTGCGTGCATAATTTCAAATGTACCCCAACCGCACAGCAGCCTAGCGAACAGGGGCCAAGTCATACAAAATCGACCCTCTCATGCTTTTGAAAGTAAATTGAGGATCCTGGCCTGGGGGTAACACTAAACACTATATAAGCAAGGGACGGGACATACTGTTCCAGAAGGAAATGGAAACAATTCACACATGCACCCCCCTTCCAGCAGATGTTGCTGGTGTGCAGCGTTAATATGGCACACAAACACACACACGCACACGCACACACACACGCACACCCCCTATACAACTCTGTACAGACTGCACGGCAAAGCAGGAAAGTAGAGTTTCAATCGCCCCTTCAACTGAAGTTTGGGTCTCTATGCCCACGAGCATGATGAGCGCTTTGAGCACAAACACGGACACAGGAGCAGACACAAGCAGCCACCACTTGCCTAACAGGTCCAAACAACCAGAGCAGCAGGAGATCCTCCCATCTGTACCTTAAAAACAACAACCCAAATGCACGACTGCTACCCATTCCTAATGGGTTCTCAAGGCCCCAAAAGATACCCTTTGGGTCCACCTACACCCTTTGAGCACCCTGAAGCCGGCAGGCCCCGACAAAGAAACGTGAACAGAGTGTGGGATAACCTTGCGGTCCAGACAGACTGCCACACCCCCAGATCTGTGTCTCTGCCAACAACATGGCGACATAAACAAACAAACTGCGTGGGTAGATAGCCTGTGAGGAACACCTCCGATCTGGCTGCACGTCATTCCCTCTCTCCTCCCGAAAAAACAAGCAGAGCAGGAGAGACAGCTGTCACGCAGAACAAAGCACCGCCGTTTGCTGAGGTGGTGCTGATCAACTATGACCCGCCTTTGAGTCAGACCGAACTTGCCTGGCCACCATACCCTGAGTCGCATGTGAGAGTCTCACAAAGGAGATCACTCCACGCAACAGGAGGCGCTGTCAGAGGGTGAGCGCGTGTGAGTGGCGCTGTCAGAGGGTGAGCGTGTGTGGGTGGCGCTGTCAGAGGGTGAGCGCAACAGGTGGTCAGAGCGCAACAGGTGGCGCTGTCAGAGGGTGAGCGTGTGTGGGTGGCGCTGTCAGAGGGTGAGCACGTGTGGGTGGCGCTGTCAGAGGGTGAGCACGTGTGGGTGGCGCTGTCAGAGGGTGAGCGTGTGTGGACGGAGGGAACCGACATTCCAGTGTCTTCTCACAACGGCACCATCTTGCGCTTTTTGGGAGGCAGTTCCCCCCTGCTTTCCTCACTCGATGCCGCACCGGAGTGCGAAGCAGACCTCACAGGCGACTCTGCCCCGTTGCCCTCGCCTGTGCGTGCGTGTGCATTTCATGTATATGCTTGTGTTTGTTTGTGTGTGTGTATGCCCATGTACACACTTCTGTGTTTGTATGTGTGAGTACGTGCAAGTGTGTGCGTGCATGTGTGCTTGCCTCACGCATTTGTGGTTGCTTGCTTGCTAGCACACGCACCCATTCATGTATGCATCTTAATGCGTGCTGAACCTGCTAACAGGTGAGAGCTGCAAGGCTCACCTTGCTGGTGCTGATCTGGTGCAGGCACATTGTTGCCCTCCTCCACCTTTGGTGCACCCCCTGCTGCAGTCTTGTTTGAGGCCTCACCGCCATTGCTGTGCTCAGCTTCATCGTGCTGAGGTCTGCTGAGGCACAAGCCCCCTGCAAGCAACGAGCAGGGTGAGAGAAGGCAAGCTCAGGATGGTCCAAATTAGGGTTGGCCTGAACCGTACATATGTAAACCGTAGATGACCGTATATTTGGTGATTCTCCTGCCGAACATATCGTATATACAATGTATATACATGGTTCTGGCCAACCCATCTATAAACGTGTAGTGTCAGGAGGCGTTGTCACCACTGTTTGTCTTGCTGCGCATGTGTGTTTGTCAAATCCTCGACCAACACGCGTTCCTAGTACATTCGCTTTTGACGGCAGGAGGACGGAAAGTAGCAAGCATGCGCACACACACCTGTCGGGAATCCGCCGCTGCTGTTTGGCTGCTGCAACATCAAATATTGCTGCTGCTGCTGCTGCTGCTGCTGCTGCTGCTGCTGGAGCTGCTGCTGGAGCTGCAGCAACTGCAGGTCTGCACTCGCAGGTATGGGCCCCCCTGGCAAAGACCCATTCTGGTGGGCTAGCATAACCCCAGGCGGCAGCAGCAGCTGCAGCTGAGCCTGTTGGGCCTGGAGTTGCTGCTGCATGTCATAGGACATGCCAAAGCCACCGCAAACGGGCGCCAGGGGGGGCTGCGACACAAAGCCCTGCACACAAACCAGGGCAACGAAAGAAGTACAAATTGAACGAGGCAAAAGAGGTTCAGGTCATTAACCCTCAGACATTGTGAAACCCTCTTGCTTTCATGCCCCTCCAAAATGCAGTGTGTGCGTGCGTGTGTGTGTGTGTGTCTGTGTGTGTGTGCGCGTGTATGAGCTTCGCAGCTGCTGATGTTGAAGGGGAAAGGGGGTGAATACACAGGGCCCTGATGTGAGGTGCGAAAGAAGCAGCAGTGCACACACACACACACACACTCAGACTCACTCGAAAGCGCGAGTGCACATTAACAGTAAAGCACATGCACCATCTCCACAACATACTCACACACCAGGGATGTTCAGTTCGATTTTTTGGAACAAAGATTTAATAAAGTTCGTAGAAGTTCTAAAACTCTCGAACTATTCGAGCAGTTTGATGTGCAATTTCGATAATGGAAGATTTTGCTGGTTCCTATGGTCATAATCGTCCAAAACATGCTTGAATTGTCTTAAATACATGTAATATATTTTATGTAATCAGTACACAAAAAATCAGAACGTTTGACGGCCATCTAAGGCTTTTACCTGCAATTTTGACTACAAATTTGGACCCAATAATTCGAAAAGGGGGCATGAAGTTCGACGAACTTAAAATAGCTCTCGAACGGCATTTTTGGGGCTCGTTAAAATGCGTGAAAGTTTGCAAACCCGAACTTTTGACCAGACCCCAAATTGGACATCCCTGTAACACACACAGACTCACTTGAAAGCGCGAGTGCACATTCACACGAGCAGACACACAAAATTTCTCATTCACACACATTTCCAAGCGCTGAAACGCACCTGCCCTGATGCTGAGGCCTCTAGACTGCCTGGATTCAAAGCGGCACTTCCTGGTTGCTGCAGGATGGAGGAGCTACAGTTCACCTACGGATAAGCGGTGCAAACTGTCCAGTGACTCTCTAGTGCAAGCAGCACGAATGCAAGCAGCGCAAGCGGCAGTTGTGTACACTACAGGGCGGACATACGCATGAGAAGGGTGAATGAGGCTACAGTATGGCAGAAGGAACTCATGCGCTCCATGAACACGTCAGTGCAGTTTCAGGAGAAACATGTACTAGCACGCACACTACACACACGCATGCACATACATACTATAGCTTCCACTAAGCATCTATTCACGCACAAAGCATGCATAATACTGGCAGAAAGCCCGACCGTGCAGCGACACAGCACTTGTGTCAGTTGCACTGAAAGCAATTTTGTGGTGCATATGGTGTGATGCCAAAATTTCTTGGACCTTTCACCAATCGCCCCCCCTTTCCTTTACCGCTCACCTGTTGCTGCAGTTGTAGCTGCAAAAGCTGCTGCTGCTGCTGCTGTTGTAGCTGCAGCAACAGCTGGCTTTGCAGTTGCAGCGGCTGGCTGTGTGCGTGGTGGCCCTGGTTCTGTTGCTGCTGCTGCAGCTGCTGCTGAGAATTGAAGCTAATGAGCATCTCAGGCGTGAGTCCCAACAATTGCTGCTGGGGGGGCTGTGCAGGGAGGAGGTGGTGCTGCTGCTGCGGGTGCTGTATCGGGGGTGGGGGGGGCATCTCTTGGTGCTGGTGTTGCTGGTGCTGGTGTTGGTGCTGCTGGTGTTGGTGCTCAGAGTAGGATGGCTGACTTCGCTGCTGATGTTGATGGCTTTGATGATGAGCCTGCTGGGGTGCTTCGGTAGCCCTAAAAACGGAAGGAAACGGACATAAGCATGGACATCTGAGCTGACTTGCACACGTGCAGGCTTGGTGACGCATGTGGCAGGTGTGTATTTTGTTTATTCATGTGCTTTTGTACTTTCGCACGTGGCAGGTATGTAATTTGTTTGTTCATGTGCTTTTCGCATGTAGGTGTGTAATTTGTATTTTCATGTGCTTCAGGAGTAAAATAAGGTAAGAACCACCAGGAGATCCAGAAAAGCACAACTTTTGGTACACCAGGGTCAATTGAATTAATAACTACATATTCGGAATCCTGAGATCAAAGGCTATCGACTGATATATAAATGAGTCCGATTTGAGGGGCGGGGGGGGGGGGTGTCAAGGGCAATTTTAACCAGTTTTCAGTTTTTGGGACACCCCCTGCAGAATTTTACTGGGGCATTTCCACGAAATTGTAAGCATATCATCGGAATCCTCAGCTCAAGCCCCGTCGAATGACACCCTTTTTGGGTGCATTGGGTTAAAGGGGGGGGGTCTGTAGACATGCTTAAAAGTCAGAGGCACACGCGCTCGGGTGCAGACCGCGGGGTGAGTCAAGCCAATGAAGCAGCAATTTACCCCAAACGTACAGGATTGTGCCAGCATGAGATAGTCAGTGGAGTTCTGAAGAAATGGAAGCAATGTGGGACTGTGCAAGCCAGTTATGGGTGCCTGGTAGGTCACGTGTGCATGGGCGTCCGTATCTCAGTTTTTGCCGCATAACTCTGCAACACTTCAGTTTCAGGTCTTGATGAGTATGCAGATGGATGCTTATTAAAAAAAAAGCAGATTGGTACCCTTTTTGTCCATGTAAGGTTACTGCATGGGGGTCAGGGGGGTCCTGACCAGTTTTAGGGCATGGTGTACACTACTTTTTTTCGGGCCTCCTGGAACCACCCAAAAAAACATGCACCCCACCACAAAGAGTGAACGTAAAGCCTTGCAGGCACCCGCTGCTCTTCTAGAGGAGAATGGAGAATTTAAGGGTCGGTGTGCGCACACGTATGCGTACGTGTGTATGTGTTGCTGTTCGGGCCCCACCTTGCAGGTGCTTCAGGTGCCCCATTGCTGGTCGCGGGTTTGCTGCTGCACGTGCGCAACATATCAATGGCACCCTCAAGCTGCTCGTTGCGGTCTTTCAGGCGAATGATGTATTTGATGACCTCCTGTGTGTTTCAGCAGTTGCGAGGCTGGTGTCGGTTGGATGTGTGCTACTGCCCAAATGCCAACATGCACGCCTAGCAGGAAGGTTTGCGTAACAAAGCTCTTTCTGCTCTATCTTTACTCGGGCAGGCAAAAAGCAGTAATGCCAAAAGGAGCAGAGAAACGCGTTGCTGCTAATCCTCCACAATACCTCCAAAAAGCACGCTGTGTTGGCACGCTCGGCATGGGGCACAAGTGTTCGCAGAGCATCCAGCCTGCATCATGCAACCGTGTGCGCAAGGTTTGAACCTATTTTGTCCCTTGAGCATTGCGAATTGCGAGTGTGTGGTTGTATAACAGAGAATACATGCAAGTATGCTTCAAAGTGTGTGCCTCTGTGTTTGTTTTGGTGTGTCTGTATCTATGAGTGCGTGTATGAGTACTTGTGCAAGTGTGCGAGTGTGCAAGCTTATTCAATGATTTAGCGCTCGTGTCACTTTGTATGCAAAAGGATGTGTGTGTGAGAGAGTGTGTGTGTGTGTGTGTGTGTGTGTGTGTGTGTGTGTGTGTGTGTGTGTGTGTGTGCGCGCGCGTGTGCATGTGAGTGTATGTGTACGAGCATGTGTGTATGTGTGTGCGCACGAGTGTGTGTGTGTGTGTGTGTGTGTGTGTGCTTGCGCGTGTGTTCGAATGTGTGCGCATGGGTGTTTGTGCGTGCGTGCTTGCCTACATGTGAGTGCATGGGTGCGTGTGCGCATTGCACACGTGCACGTGCATGTGCTTGCATGCATACGTCCACCTTCCTTCTCTGCTATCAAACCGTTCTAATTGCCCAACCACAACTGGTGCCTAGGAACCTCGCTTGTCTGTTGTGTGAGTGCACTTCACGGCCTCTAAACCTGATGCTGGTCGTCCTCCTCTCCACTTCCTCACCTCTCGTTAATCCGAGTTCTCCTCCTCTGCTCGGCAGCCTGGTGCCTGCGGGGTGTGGGTCCGTTCCTTTAAAGGTTGTTCTATTGCGAAGGTTGTTCTTCGTGGCTCTACACGCGCATGTGCTCGATGGCTTGAGACACAGTAACCCACGGATGCACATGACGACAAAATCGTCTTTCCCCACCTCCCTCACGTGTATGTGTGTATTACCATAAACACGTACCTCGACGCATATTGGTTGCCGCTGCGCGATGACCCGTTTGCAACACCCGTGCTGTCGCTCGGGGGTTGGGAAGCAAGGCCTAGCATGTCGAGGGCCTGCTGTGCCTGCTGCTGGTTCTGGCTGCCGTTGGCCACGAGCTGCAGCAGCTCGGGAGAGAGCGTTTGGAATTGGGGGGAGGAAGCCTGTTGCAAGTTGCTTCCAAGTAGCGGGAATGGGGCCACGGGCCCGAAACCCAACGGGCCACTGCTCAGCCCGTTCGGAAAGGGTAGCATGGGTATTTGATCAACAACACAAGGCCCTAACCCTGCTATCTCCTCATTTCTAGAAAAATAAAATTTTAGATAATTATATCATCCCAATCAGACGAACGACCCATTGGTTCCGCGTGATACCGGTTGTAATAGTTCTAGGATATGATACTTGATATCGTTTTGCTGATTATAACACGTGAAAACTCCAAATGAAGTAATAATAATAAAATGGTTGATAGCCTGCTTAATAAAACCGAGCACAGGGGATGGTGGGCATCTCCTGCGTCGTATGGCTTAGTGGTAGTGGTGCTTGTCCAAGCCCTTGCCTTGTTAAGGAGGTAAGTGCCAGGAGAAGGATGGAGAGGGGAGGCCAACTTGCAACAAAATTGCAAGCACATGATGCAAACAAAAAACTCCAAATTGCCCTTTCGCACCTACTTGCACCCGTGCAGTGGATCCACATGGTCTCCAAATGGGATTGTGTTGAGGAGCAGGCACCACGGCAACCAGTGCCAAGCCTACCTGGATGCAAGCGGAGGCGTTGAGGAATCGTTCAGCCTCATCCTCACAGCAGGTAGGCCAACAACAACGCAAAGACTTGTGTTAGCTGCATCAAGATATCTTAATACACAGCATGATCAGCGCCAATCTACCATGCACATCCCCTGCAGATCCTGGTGACTTCTCGGGGACCTCTGAAGCGCACTACATCCTAGCCAACCTGAAGCACAAGCAGGCCAAGCCACGAGGCTCCACAGTGTGCGGCAGTGTGTTCTCTGGGAGCCTGCTTGGCCAGCCCGTTGTCGTGGCAACAACAGGTGAGCTGCCTGATCGAGAGGCCCCAGGCATCAAAAGGACGGAACTAAACCACAAGGAAACCTCACAATGGGACAGAGCTCTGCTGACCAAAGGTTTTTGCTGTGACACTAGAAAAATATGTTGCTTGTAGTACTACTAAGGATGGGAATGCGCTGTACACCTTATCATACACATGTACCTCGACGCCTGATCATTGAGTCAAAGTGTGCAAATATGTGGATTTTCATTGAATTGGCATGAAGTATGGGTGTGCTAATAAATCTGCCTCCCTCGTCAGGGATTGATGAACTGGTTTGAGCTAGAGCCAGCGTTGTGCACGAATCACGGCAGAGAGTAACCCTTACCCCTCACCCCTCATTTCTGTCACCCCCCACCCAATTATGACTCTCTAAAACAGGATTTATTGTTCCCCTGCTCTGTAAGGAGAACAGTATGATTCATGATACATGACAGTAGTATGATAGGTAGGGGCAGCATGACTTAAACTCCTGTATCAATCAAGAGATGAGCCATCATGGGCCAGTAAAGCCTCGCAGCCTATTCCAGCACAGGCGCTGAGCCTCAGCCGAAAGAACTCTGCTAATTGTCACAATAGTAGCCACGGTGCATCGAAGGTAGGCCCTTCAGCACAACACTGTGCCTGAAGCATGCATTACCTCGTTTTACACTTGTGAGCCACGTAATTGAGTGCATTAAATGCCCTTACGTTTCCCTGCCTGAACCTTGTGAACAATTCTACAGTTCACATTTCCATCAATCATCCTGAAGCCATTCATTGATGCAATGCAAGAGGGAGAGAAGCTGGGCAAACTAGTTGACAGCTACATGGCACAGCATCTGTGGGGAAACAGGACGTGTATCTAAGACCTTTCATTTGTGTGTGCTGTCTATTCGATACGTGACACACCTTGGTTCTCTGTTTGAAGATCGATCAACAGCAACCAAATCCCCTGTGCAATTACATCCGCTGACCAGCAGGGCATTCCCAACAACAGACAAACATTGCAAGAAAAGCTCGTAAGCACACACGCACGCATGCGCAGGTACAACGCGCACACACCAGTTCACACACGCACACATGTACACACACATCAACATACACACAAACACACACAAACATACACACACGCACACACGCACACACATACACACGTAGGCATTGGACCCTCTGCAGCGGCCCTTTGTGCCCTGGAGGTGCTGGATGCATGTGGGCCCAGCATCACTGAGGCCGTGTACTTCGGCACCTCAGGGTGGTCCCCCGCTTTAGGGGGCATCCTCAACCCCCCTCACTGCTCTGCTGCACACGCCACAGACAAAATCACGAGGTGAGGGGCATCACGAGGTGAGGGGCATCACGAGGTGAGGGCCACAGACAAAATCACGAGGTGAGGGGCATCACGAGGTGAGGCGCGCCTCCGGGGTGGCTCTCGGTGTTTCTAATGTCTTAGAAGAGCGCACCACCCTCTTTCCACCTACTGTTCATGCTGTACTGGGATGGTGAGGAGGGGAGCTCTACTTCGTGTTCCACACTGTGGAGCTGTGAGGGGGGAAAAGCCTGTGGTGGTGGTTTTCCTCTACTTGGCAGCGACGACGCCTCAACTTGTGCTTGGTACACGAAAACACTGCAGTGGCGGTTTTCCTGTACTTGGCAGCGACGACGCCTCAAATTGTGCTTGGTACACGAAAACACTGTAGTGGCGGTTTTCTTGTACTTGGCAGCGACGACGCCTCAACTCGTGCTTGGTACACGAAAACACTGTAGTGGCGGTTTTCCTCTACTTGGCAGCGACGACGCCTCAACTTGTGCTTGGTACACGAAAACACTGTGGTGGCGGTTTTCTTGTACTTGGCAGCGACGACGCCTCATCTCATGCTTGGTACTCGAAAACACTGTGGTGGTGGTTTTCCTCTACTTGGCAGCGACGAAGCCTCAACTTGTGCTTGGTACACTAACAAGAGCATTATGTTGTTATGTTGAGGTGGCGGCACTTTTTCCCTCTGTGCAGTAAGCCTGACACACAAGATGGGGCCCCTGTGCACAGCTTCTGTAGGGTTAGGGTTTGTGGGGTACAGCTTTTTATTCTTGCGTTGGTTGCGTAGGTTGCGTAGGATGATTTGCTTAGTGGGATATGGAATTTGTTAAAAAGTGAATTTGATCTTGGAGGAAAGAAAAAGTGCGCATATGTGGATCACAGTGCTGAACGGTCTGCGTCTCTGCTGATTGAAAATGGGAAGGCGTCGCTAGCAATGAGTTTGATTCCTTGCACACCTTTTCTTTCCTAATGTCGATCAGAGGAGCAGCGGCTCTCATCTCGCAAGGGGTGGGTGCAGATTTGAGCGGGGTTCAGAATGAGATATAGCTCAGGTGCATTTCCATTGGGCATCACACATCCATTGGGCATCACATCTCCATTGGGCATCACATCTCCATTGGGTGTCACATCTCCATTGGGCATCACACATCCAGGGTAGCTCTGCTAACCTAACGCTGGACATGGCACAAAGCAGAGGCCCTAATTCCACCCTTGAATCAATCAATGAAGCTGCGGTCCGATTGCCACACACACACACACACACTCACTCACACACACGCACACATGCTCAAATGTTGCCGTGGCGTGCTACAGGCTCGGAGACGTGTGTGTGTCACCGTTCAGCGTGAACTGGACGTGCAAGAAGGCGTCCTGGGCCATGCAGGTGCGTGTGCTCGGTTTTGGGCATGGGCAGGCATTCTTTTAACGCACGTGCACGTGTGTCATGCGCGGCTAGAAGCTCAGCGGTGGGAACAGCCGGTTCATACGTACGACCCCTTTCTGTATCACAGCAATGGTGAATGTTGCCAGATTGCTGGACCTCAGACCCACACGCATAAATTGCTGTGTGCGTGCACGTGTGACTGTAGGCACACGGCTACCCCAACCAGTGCTTCCGTCCTGAAGAGGTGCCCATATCCAACTCGGACGCCTTGTTCGGAGAATGCACCTTTTACAAGGACAACGTAAGTCTTTTGCCATGACAGCCGTGTATACCTAGAAACATGTCACGGACAATTTACGCACTTGTGGTTTTGCGAGGGCAAGGGCCGGTATAACAAGTTGTTAGGCTTGGGATGAGTTGTGTGTGGATATGTAGATACCTGCAGCGTCACATATTTTGCGAGGGCAAGGGCCGGTGCAATGAGTTATTGGGCTTGGGATGAGTTGTGTGTGGATATGTAGATACCTGCAGCGTCACGAATCGCCAGTGACACGGCACACATGGCTGCTGAATCCCTCTCCTGGGACAAAAAATGGCACAGAAATGGCAAACTGCACACGTCGTCCCCCCTTCGCTGTTCTGGCCCGGACCACCGCTGCTCACAAGTTGCTGTAACGGATTATGGTACTTTGGTAGGCATCAGCGCGTTGTTGTGGCAAATAGCGGGGGGCTCTGGGCTTCTCAACCACGTGAGGCTACTGCAGCTTTGGCACCGTCATGCATGGCGAGTGTGCCATGGGCCTGGCATCACAGATCATAGATCATAGATGGTGGCCTGGCATCACAGATCATAGAAGTGTGCCATGGGCCTGGCATCACAGATCATAGATCATAGATGGTGGCCTGGCATCACAGATCATAGAAGTGTGCCATGGGCCTGGCATCACAGATTATATATTATATATCATAGATGGGCCTGGCATCACAGATCATAGATGGCATGGCCATTGTGACCAAACAGAACGAGGCTGAGTATTGAGGTGCTGTGGTCACGGATGGTGTGATGGCGTTTGCATGGGCCCTGCTGTTCTATAGTCCACGGGGGTTTTTTGCATGCCCTGCTCCTCTGCCCCTGACAGCTGGCTGTTTTAAAGCATTGAGGGGCCTGCTACAGTTTAAGGTAAGGCCACAACGCTATAGTTGCCTCTGGGGGGCATTTGAGCAGAAGCTAGGGAAAAGCCCATAACCAAAAAGATTAATAAAATTTGTCTGCTACTGTATGGATTCAATTTCATACTTGTGTGCTTTGCTTCTGCAGATGGACGGGAACTTGAAACTTGCAGACGCCATGCTCAGATCTGCACGCAAAGCAAACATGCCCAAGAGATCTGTCGGTGTGACTAGGAATGAGCAAAAGTGAGTCTGCCCCTTAAAGAGTAGTTGCCCTGTTTGTCCCATCAACAAGCAATTGCAATCGAGTTTTGGTAGGGATCGCTGCCTATTCCACCTATCCTATCCGTATTGTATTCTAATGGCCGACCTCAGTAGTGGTATGTGTAGGGTTGGCCAGAACCATGTATATACTCCGTATATAACTGTATAGTTGGTGATTTCCCTGCCAAAAATACTGTATGTACACCGTATATATATGGTTTGGGCCAACCCTAGGTATGTGTAATGCAAGCGCCTAGCTTTCCAGCAGGGGGGGGGGGGGTGTCTAGGTGGCACGACCCTCTACGTACAACTCACAGCATTTCCTTATGCATCTATGTTTGCTCTAAACCAATGCCTGCCTATGTTTTGTGATTCATGACAACACAGCATCACCTGCTTCTTCCCGACGTTTCTCACGCCACATGTCTGCTAAGCATGTTACTTGTTCGACCGTGCTATTCTCCATGCTATACTCCATGCACGGTTCGACCGTGCTATTTTCGTTCGACCGTGCTATACTCCATGCTGTACTCCATGCACGGTTTGACCGTGCTATTTTTGTTCGACCGCGCTATGCAGGCACTGGGCTCCTATGAGCGAGGTCACAAACACGTCTTACACAGTGCCAGAGCACAGTGCCAGACACAGTGCCAGACGGTGCCAGAGCACTTGTCGACTGTGCTATTTTCGTTCGACCGTGCTGCGCAGGTACTGGGCTCTTATGAGCGAGGCCACAAACACGTCTTACACAGTGCCAGAGCCGTCGACCCCTCCCAGCTTCCGCGACTACACACAGTGCATGGAGGTGGACGGCCAGATGTTCTATAGGTACGCCACGTACAACGTATGACACGTATGACATTTGACATGTACGACGTATGAAACGCACGACGTATGAAACATACGACATTTGACACATATGACATTTGACACGTACGATGTATGACACGTACGACGTATGAAACGCACGACATACAACATTTGACACGTATGACATTTGACATGTACGATGTATGACACGTACGATGTATGAAACACACGACGTATGAAACGCACGACATACAACATTTGACACGTACGATGTATGACACGTACGTTGTATGACACGTACGATGTGTGAAACGCACAACGTATGATATGCATGACGTATGAAACAAACGACATTTGACACGTATGACATTTGACACGTACGATGTATGACACGTACAATGTATGACACGTACGATGTATGAAACGTACGATGTATGAAACATACAACGTATGACACGCACGACATTTGACAGTGCAAGTTACGAGTGACAAGCATACCAGAGTTTTGCTACCAGAGTTTTCCTATAGACCCAGACGTGCCTCTGCTGTTTGCTGCCAAACGTCCGAAACTCCACCCGAAGTGGTGGTGAAAATAGTTGGTGGCCTGTTGTCAAAGGTTGGACACTACAGCATCTCGTCTGTGTTTTTGTGGTGTGAACTCATGCCTTTAAATGTGTGTGTAAGTGTTGCCTTGTGTATGTGTGTGCGTGCTTGTGATTGCGTGCGAGCGTGTGTGTGTGTGTGTGTTTGTGTGTGTGTGTGTGTGTGTGTGTGTGTGTGTGTGTGTGTGTGTGTGTGTGTGTGTGTGTGTGTGTGTGTGTGCGTTGACCCTTTGCAGAAGCCGCAATGGTCTCAGCAAACATGCCGAGTCATTCGCACGGGGATTAGTAACCTCAACCTCCCAGCTGTGAATGCATGCTCCGGTTAGGCAATCACAGTGTAGTGTATGGGGACTCTTGCAGTTGAGCTTGCAGGATGAAAAAGAAAAAAAAACTACGTTGGCAGTGAATTGACCACTCCCAATTAAGGAAAAGCAGCCAATTTGGTACCGGCTGGGATGATTAAATGTGGCCTGGTGTATCAGATGCATGATTAAATGTGGCCTGGTGTAACAGATGCATAATTAAATGTGGCCTGGTGAATCAGATGCATACTTTGTACTCCCTTCCGGAGACACACAGCTTGTGGATGTGTGGGTGAGAGGTGGGCAGCTGCAAACAGCAGCAGCAATCAGCTGAAGGCTGCTGATCACAGGGGCCGCTTGTTTGTGCGTAGGCAGTGAATGGCCAGCTGTCACTTATAAAGCAGCAGCAAAGAGCCGCAATTCTGTCCTCTCAAGAAAGCACGCCCAGATTTGTATTCTAATGTGTTTGACTAGAGTCCGCCAAGCTGATCCATACACACATGCGCGTCTAACTAAAGACACTCCCACAATCACACAAACTCACATACACACATGCACACACGTGCGCACATGTGCACACTCGAATGCATGGAACACAAACCAAATGCACCGCACTCAATTGGGACACCATGACCCCTTGCAGTGGCGTGCCCTGGGAGCTCAAAGCACGTGATTACGCAGCACAGACCCTTACTGCTGCCCTCGGACGCCCCTCCACTGAATCTGAGAGCATCCCAGCTTCTGCAAAGGGGGAGGAGCCAACAGCAGGCAAGGGTTTGTGGCATCTATAGCTGTTTCAGAGAGAGGGGTTTCGAAAAACAGCGCCTTTGGAAGTGTGGCGGCTATTCCTGTACCAAAGGGCAGCCTTTTGCAACAGTTATATAACTGCTGTCCTGCAGTATTGCCCAAACAGTGTTGCTGCCACAACCGTCTTTGACAGCTTGCCAGGGCACCACCTTCAGCACCACCTTCAGCTTCACCTTCAGCTTGCCAGGGCACCACCTGTCCATTGTCAAGACTTTCAATTTCTGTGTACATATGGACCCTGCTAGACTCTTCCGGTGCTGGATCTGTCCTTTTTCCCAGGCAACCAGCCTGAACTGGACAAGCCAAAGAGAAGGCATGCGTGGGATGCGCAGGATGTGATTGCTGTGTCCGCCATGGAGGGTATCGGGATTGCAGGTGTGTGTGTGTGTATGTGTGTGTGTGTGCTTGCCTTTGGTGGGGAGATGGGGTTATGGGTGTGGGAGTGGGTTAGGGTGCAGGTGTGGATGTGGGTGTGGGTGTGAGTGCAGATGTGGGTGTGGGTGTATATAGGAAATTTGTGTGAGAATGTGTGTGCATGCGTTTGTGTGCAAGTGTGTGTACGTGTGTTTGTGTCCATGTGTTGACTGTCAATGACGTGCTGACTGAATATAGAAGGAGGTGGTATGCTTCATTTTTTATATGACAGCCACGTGTTTGGTGAACAATGGACTTTAAAAAGCGTATGAGAATGTGAGGAGGCGTGCCACATTGGCGCATGCCCCCCCTATTTCGAAGCTTTGCACTCTTTGTTAATTGCACAATATGCACTGTGTACGTACTTGCTCCACAACCTCATGTCCTTCATGTCATTGTATTGTAACTTGTGAACGTGCACCAAATAACCAACGCAAGCTCTGCCAAGTCTGTCTTGCTACCTCTTACCTCTTTACCTGTAGATAAATTAAAGGAACAAATTGCTCTGTTCACCTTTTTAATCCCGTCCCTTGATTGTTCTAGTCCACTCTGTAACTAGACCTAACTTAACTAGACCACTCCGTAACGTAACTAGACCACTCCGTAACTAGACCACTCCGTAACTATAGACCACTCCGTAACTAGACCACTCCGTAACGTAACTAGACCACTCCGTAACTAGACCTAACGTAACTAGACCACTCCGTAACGTAACTAGATTACTCCATAACTAGACCACTCCGTAACGTAACTAGTCCCCTCCGTAACTCGACCTCACTTTGCTCGGCAGCAAGCAGCAAGTCTTCCCCAGCTGCACATCAACAGTAATTGTTAGTTAAAAGCTAAAAGCTAAGCATAGTCAGTAAAACCATCATTGTTCATATTCACAGCATCAATTTCCCCTATGTTGCTGATTCACCACCTTCGGTTTCTTCTTTTCTCCCTCCCTCTCTCTCCCTCTCTCTTTCCCAGAGGCCTTTTCTAAATATAATGCGCTGTACTCTACCCGAGTGCCCATCCCCTATACCCACGTGCGCACCGCATCCAACTGGATACACCAGCCTGTGTACCAAGTGAGTTTGTGATCATGTGTTTGGAAATGTGTGTGTGCATGTGTTTGTGTATGTGTGTGTGTGTGTGTGTGTGTGAGGGAAGAGGGAGTGATAAACAGGGGTGCGTGCAAGTGTGAACACTGCTTCGAACATGGTGTGTACCTTAGATTTATGAAAAAATGTGCAGGAGCTGTTCACACCATATGATATGTTCACACCAATTGGTATGATCACCAAATGATACGTACGGTGATCTTGTTCGCACCATATAATCTGGTGCTGATGTTACGACAAATATTACATCCATGATCTAGTAAGGCCATCAGCAACAAGTTGTACACCGCCAGCTCCTCAGCGGGTTTTCCAGTTCCCGAGGTTTATGCGTGCAAGGTTCTTACAAACAAAAGGGCACCTTGCACTTCAACCATCCCTCGTGCAGAAGCATCCAGGAGTTTGGGACACATACACTGAGGTAACCGAAGACTTTGCTACAGGCTATGGCTATGCTATCGCTACCGGATCTTCATTCATCATGGCTTTTTTCCAGGTGTGTGCTAACTCAAAAATGCAAGAATTATAGGGGAGAAAGGAAAGGAAATTATAGGGAGAAAGGAAAGGAAATGGAGCCACATTGTACAGATGGGTGTGTTGAAATAATACACAACTAGATTATAAGATTGATGGGTAAAGACACCAGACATAGATGAGTCGTTGAATTGAGTAGCCTCTGGTACTTTCTTTGCTTAGGCCTTCCTTGTTTGCTATAGTGAAAGATCCAGCAATAATTATTGTCAAAGGCCTTGTTCCAGTGAGGATGGAATGAATTGCGTGGGTCGTTAATCAATTCCCTGTTGTGTAAACCTTGTGAACCTTGTCAATCAATTTCAGCGTGTAGCTCTCTCCACACCGTCTTCCTGACAGTCATGCATCTGTTGGCACCTTTTGCAGGAGCGGTGTGAAAATGACGTGGTAAATGGGGCCCTGCCAGACGATTTCAGCTGCCACTTTAGCATCAGTTATGAGCACACTTCCTTGAAGCAATAAACTGTCAATTGAAACTCAACTTGCCTACTCTTTTCCCCCGAATTTTGCAATTTCTGCTCCTCACTTGCCCGAATTTGACTTAATGCATGCATGTATTATCTTTGACCTCAGTACAACGTGATTGACATTTCTCAAGAGTTGCGATTGGCTATCTGGTGACCTGAGAGGAAGCAATGGCTTTGGAAAGAGGCGCTGACACCTCTCATGTTGTGTTGAACTTAACTGGCTGGTCCGTCCGTAGTACAGAGACGCTTTTCAGGGATGTATTCATAGCTTTTGAGTGTTTGCTTGTGGCAAGAACTGTGATAGCCTGATTTACTAGTACCATCATTCATGCTGTGACTCCTGCTGCAAATTGCAGTAGTATGATACCTACGTATATATTTCTTATGGTGAGGTTTACATTTAGTTGCCGCTTTTAAAAAAACTGGCCATATAGTACAAGGATTGAATAGCACCTCTATCAAAAAACAATCATGATACAGAGACACTTTTAAGTATGAGGGCAGCAACGAATTTAGAGCACCAACATTATACCCATTTACAACAAGCAAGCAAACAGTCGGGAATGAAATTTTGGTATTCTCCTTCCTCTATCTGCGTTGCTAATGCCTATACATCGTGACGTGATCACAAGGCCAGGCCTGCTACGGCAAGGCCTGTTGCTGCAGCGCATGCGTAGACAAGATGGCCTCACGTACTTTGCACAGCGCGTCTGCAGGCGCTCCTAAATCCGTAGCTAGTGTGAGCCACACCTGTTATGGGAAAGGAGCATAGCAAGGTGGGAGGAGACAGATGTGCGCAATATAGCGGATTATTTACGAGAGCAAAGAAAAATGGCCACCTGTCACGCCCAATCAGTCGCAGCGAAAGTTGACTAGTCGATGAATATTAGTTGTGCTTAACATATTACTTTGCAGTAACAGTGATTTGATCAGTGCTTGCTACTAGTTGAGCAGGTGGGGGGCTTTCTCCAGCATCTACTCGCTCAATACACATCTTTTTCTGAGTTTCACGACCTACTAATTCCACTGTATGCACAGACTTTGGTCTACTGTTCCTCACCTCCGCATCCTGATCAAATTGAGATTTGAATTCACGTGGGGGGACCTTAAGCCAGACTGACCGGCTGATCGGCCTGTGACTGGTCTACTGGTTGGTGTACTACTCCTCACCTCTGCATCCCGTTCTGCTCTCATGACTTGTGTCGTTGTGAATGCGCGTACAAGGTGCAGCAAGTCTTGACGCTGCTCCGTTTCCAAACGCACCAGCTCCTGTACGTGCAAGTTTTCATCTAGCAGGATTGTGAGTAAAGCTCATGGTAGCACTTTGAAACTTGCAGCAACTTGCTATCTTCCAAGCAGCACTCGCACAGCGTGGCATTTTACCACAGCAGCAAGTGGCCAGAAAGCACTCCCAGTAATATTGAATCGAAGCATTTGACGCAAAATGTAGACGAGTGAGACTGCTTATGAAACATGCTTGCACCCCTGGCATACTCTGTGCTCCTTGCAGCGTCCAATGCGTTTGGAAATCTCTTCCTTCCAGCTGTCAAGGGTTTACAAAGGGAGCTACGAAGGGGGTAACTGGCAGACATTCATATGATGCCAACAGGATTTTTGTGCGGTTTCCAGCGGTAAAGTCTTCAATTTGAGATTGAGGAGCCAAATGAGATTTGGACCCAGTAGCCTTAGTGATTTGGCAAGCTGTTGCCTGCCTCCTTCCCTCGCTCAAAGTCATGCTTGGCTTCGTCAATTCCACTGGATTTGGTGAACAACAAGCAAATATGTTAGAACTTTTGAGCTCTCAAGTCACCTATTCGCACCCTAAGAATTGTGTACAGATGGCTTGGATTTGCCTTCCTGTGACACCCAACAAATGCTAGCGAATTTGTTCGCGTCACCCTTTGCTATGCATACATTGCACACTCATACACACGCACTTGCGTGCGCCACAAGAGCGCTAGACAACAATTTAGCACAGCTGGACAGCATCAATGCAGTAACAACAACACTGAAGCAGTTCCCCTCATTTGAGACCCACCTCTTGATTCACGCGTGAGATGCGGTCATACTCTGCAGAAGCAGCAGACGCGGAGTACTCCAGCTTGGCGACATCATTTCGGAGCTCTTCCACGCGACGTAGCTGTATAGGCAAAGGAGTCGGTGTGTTTGGTGGGTCAAAAAAGTCGCGAGAAATGCATACACATATGCATTATAATGGTAAACAGCTATGTCGCGAGATATGCATACACATATGCATACATACGGTAAACAGCTATGTCGCGAGATGTGCATACATATATGCATACATATGGTAAACGACTATGTCACGAGATATGCAGCCTTACGGTGAGCCCGCCTGGGTACGTTATTTGCGTACAGCAGGCTCTGCAAGAGCAGGTACCTGCTTTGGGTCGACAGTTCCTCCCAGCACTTTAGCGTTTGCAGCCTCCAAGTCCTGGAAAAAGGATAGACAAACGTGCTTGGAGTTTGGGAGAGTCGTTGTTGTGTCAAAATTGGTTTGATTGACAGAAAGCAGACTTTTAGGCTTTAGGTCAACCATCATAAAGCTTGTTGTAGAGATTGGTTTGTGTGAGCTTGCTGAGAAAAGAACATGGCTTTAAACAACAGCGCCAATTCAAACAGAACGGTCATGTGCCTCTTTAGGCGGGCACGCTAGCTTCTGCTTGGGCATGGCATAAGGTTTCTGATAAAAAAGAAGGGTGTGCAAACTGCGGTGCTTCATATCATACCAGGGCCAATCCAGGATCACGTCACACAGATACACACAAGAGCAAGTCACACAGATGCACACAGGGGCACGTCACACAGATGCACACAGGGGCACATCACACATATACACACAGGAGCAAGCCACACAGATGCACACAGGGGCACGTCACACAGATGCACACAGGGGCACATCACACATATACACACAGGAGCACGTCACACAGATGCACACAGGGGCACCTCACACAGATACACACAAGAGCAAGTCACACAGATACACACAGGGGCACGTCACACAGATGCACACAGGGGCACATCACACAGATGCACACAGGGGCACCTCACACAGATGCACACAAGAGCAAGTCACACATATGCACACAGGGGCACGTCACACTGATACAAGAGCAAGTCACACAGATGCACACAGGGGCACGTCACACAGACGCACACAGGCATATGCTAGGATGCCAGTCACAAAACTAGCTTCAACGTCTGGAATTCAGACTAGCTTAGCACCAGAAAAGCCTGACACTTTTTACAGCCCAAGCCATGGGCGTCCATGCTTCACCTGTGGCACTGGCATGTTTCCAAAGAACAGTTCAAGCCAAGGGCGTCCATGCCACTCTATGGCACTGGCATCTTTCCGAAGAACAGTTCAAGCCAAGGGCCCCTGTGGCACTGGCTTGTTTCCAAAGATCATGTATGCCATGCAATCCAATCCAATCCAATCCAATCCAAATCAATCCAATCTAAATCAATTCAATCCAACCCAATCCAAATCAATCCAATCTAATCCAATCCAATCCAATCCAATCCAATCCAATCCAATCCAAAGATCATGTGCATGCCATGCGCGTCACTTGCTACAGGCGTACCCGCTTGCACTACTGGAACACCAACATACTTTCAAGATCAAGAGCAGAAACACAAGTGCACACACCCGTATGCTGGCGTTGCGTGAGTCCATATCGGCCTGCAGCGTCGTAGCTGTCAGCAGCTGCTCCTCACGAGCTGTGAGGCCCTTGATGGCAGGCTGCACACATGATCATGAGGGTGTTGTACAATGATGGCAGGCTGCACACATGATCATGAGAGTGTTGTACAATGATGGCAGGCTGCACACATGATCATGAGAGTGTTGTACAATGATGGCAGGCTGCACACATGATCATGAGGGTGTTGTACAGTTGCAGTGGCAGTGCAAAAATGGGGGCACTTGGGCAATGTTAAAGCCGCCGCTGTTGCCTTGGCACAGGAAGTGCAAATTTGCGCAGAGTTGCAGAGGGGCAGGGTGCAGAGGGGCAGAGGGGCAGAGTGCAAAGGTGTAAAGGGGCAGAGGGGCAGAGTGCAAAGGCACACAGTGTGCAGGAACGCAGGGGTGGCAGAGGATCCGACGTACAGGCGTGAGAGGTTCAGGGATGCATAAAGGCAAAAGGGGGGCTTCAGTTTGCACACAGGGTACAAAGGTTACAGAGGTTACAGAGGATACAGATTAAGCCATCAGTCAAACAGTGCGACTGCTAGGTTGCGTATGGTAGTAACTGTTTAAAAAATGAGGAGTGTCACACACAGTGCAACTAACAAAACTGACAAAACTGAAATGCTGCCTCGACTGTGGTTTACTTTGATGGCATAATCCATCTGGATCCTTTTAAGGATGCATCCTAACAGGTAGGAATGAGCGACATCATCTTCTGTGCTTCTGCATCAAGATTTGACTGTGGTTCACTTTGATGGCCTTAAAGGATGCAGCCTATAAGGTTTAATAAGCGACACCATCTGTGCTCCCACAGCAAGATCTGAGCATCTGTGCTTGATGTGCTCTCATAAGTGCTTGATGTGTGAGCATCTGTGCTTCTGCAGCAATATCTTAGCATACTTTTGACAAGTTTTGACAGGAGCCATAACAGCACGCAAGAGCCACCGGTTATGATTACTACATATAGGACCTGAAGACAGGGACCCACCACTATCTACAAAACTGCTGCGCAAACAGTGGCGAAACAGACATCGATTATTGATAACATCACCGATGAACAACTATCATTCAATGGGGTCTGCTGGGCAAAGAGTGATGATCCCATACGTGTTAAAACAGCAAAACTTCCATTTCAATTGCTTCAAAAGTGAGCCTCAACCTTGCCGGGTCATTAAACAGCTGTCTATGGAGCAAAACTTCTTTTTTTGTTCGATATAGTCTGTACTGCATACGATTGCATTCATGTGTATAATGGATAATGCATACGAATTCAGTCATGTGTACACTGCATACAACTTCAATAATGTGTTCTGATATTAGCTCAAATATTGAAGCCAACACTCACTGGCATGATGGCCAGCTGGTCGTGGAGCACCCCTAAATCGCAGGCTGCCTTCCCCACAGCCTTCTTTGCCACCCTCGACACACGCACTGACGAAGTCCCAGTCTGCCTGCAGCTCCGGCTCAGCGCATGGGACTGCCGTATCTGCAGCAAATTGGTGTGGGTAGTGGTGCAGCGATAGTGAAATAGCATTGCAGAAAGACAATTATTTGCACACACAAAATCTTTGATGTCCGTCCATCTGCCGTCTGAAGCTGCTGCAAGCCAGCTATCGCAAACAAAGAAGCCTGCATAGGCAAACGGTTGTAGTATATGCAGCAGGCAGTGACACATGATGAATCCTGGGCTTTGATAAAATCCACGGTCTCTGCTCAGCGAATCGGGCTATCCATAGCCGTGCAAACCAAGGAAATGTGTCTGACAGAAAATCGTTGACAGGGAAGTTGATTGCTATTCACTAGCAAAATTACTCGGGGGGAGGGTACGTGATTGCTAAATACCAAGCTCTAAATTACTGCCATTAACTACACATGTACGATTTGATTGTTATTGGCATATATTGCCATTAAATACACACCTATTGCCATTAAATACACACAAACACACCGTGCCCGAAAAGTGTGCTAGGTGCTGCCCCTCCACCTCCTCTGCCTTGCTCAGCTTGAACAGAGCTAGCCCAAGGTCTCCGTACACTGACGCGCTGCGGTCCATGCAGTGCACTAAGCGCTCTGCCTGCAAACATACGAATGTACACACAGGTATAGGAGTAAGACGTATGCAGTCCATGCAGTGCACTAAGGTCTCTGCCTGTAAACATACGAATGTACAAGCAGGTATAAAAGTAGGATGTATGCAGTTCATGCAGTGCACAAAGCCCTCTGCCTGCAAACGTACGAATGTGCAAGCAGGTATAAGAGTAGGATGTATGCAGTCCACTAAGCGCTCTGCCTGCAAACATGCAAATGTGCAAGCAGCTGTACGAGTAGGACGTATGCATGTAACAAAAATGTAACAAAATTGACGACTTGTACATGTAAGTACACATTTCTTTGACAATTGACGGACAAGCAGGTTGCAGTTAAATTGAGCAGAATTTGAAGGTGCACTGAAGTTACACTTTGAACATGATGCACATTTTGCGCATTGCTGTTGGATCACATCTCAGCATGCTGTCTCTGCAATGTGAATAATGGCAAGATGTGTCCGCCACACTCATGCCTACATTAAAAGCGCAATTTGTCTGCAGGACGTTGTAGCTAGTGACTTTACACTTTACACACATGCGATTAAACATTAAAGACAAAAGCACATACTCATAGTCATACACAAGCTTGCACACACACACACACACACACACAAGATTACCGCTCGTGAGGCGACCATGAGCACATCACGGTTTGCCTCCAGTTTCTCACGTGACCTGTGGCAGAGGGCGTGAGAAGAGCAGGAGGATTTGAAAGAAAACGTAGTCAAGGTGTGTGTCAGTGGCCATACAAGGGAGAGAGGCAGAACATGTGGACATTTGCTAAGCAATGATAGAGGCACTTGTGCGCCATATATCTAATATTTGGACACTTGCAAAGCAATGATCGAGACACAAGTCATTGCCCCCTGTATCTATACTATCTATATATAGTATATCTATATAGTATCTATACATCTATCTATATAGTATCTATATATCCATCTATATATATCTATCTATCTATATCTATCTATATCTATTATATAGTACCTATATGTCTACATAGTATATATATCTATACTATCTATCTATACTATGTATCTAAATGAAGTCACAAGTCACCACCGCCTGTGTCTATACTGTCTCTGTCTCTGCCTGTCTCTGTTTTTACTGCCATAGATAGTTTAGTTTAGTTTAGTTTGGATTACAAAGGCATTCAACCTGGAATGGCTGCTCAACCTATAAGATTGAGGTAAACCTCAAAACAAACCAAGTAAAAAAAGGGCTGTTTTTACTGCCATAGATAGTGTAGCACTTCAGATATCAAGAGTTTGGGCAAGGAAGCAGTGAAACGCAAGGTGATAAGCCCAAACGTGTGCAGGGAGGAAAGCAAAAGTTTGGAGGACTAAGATTCGCTTCTTGGCATTGGCAAAGATGGTAGACACACGCGTGTGAATTACAAAAGTAAACAGAAAAGGGGGGGTGATGTGTGTGTTAGTTTGAGGGACTGCGATCCACTCAAGGGCATTTGCAAGGGTGGATTGACACAAAGCGCACGGATGGCCAGAATAGGCAGGAAAGCAAGCAACTCCAGACCCACTAGAAGATCCAGTATCACTTGCTTGAAAAAGGCCTTAGCTACCCTTTTCAGCCTCCCCAATCCTTGGAACACTGCAGAGTGCTTCATGAACGTCAGAATGCACTAGAAAAGTCCAGCCTCAAATCTGTAACCTCTGCAACCTCTTTAAGTCCAGCCTTGCTATCCCTCCCCCGTATCCATGAAAAAACTTCAAGATCAACACGCTCGAACCAAGTAATTTTGCAGTGCCGCCCACCTACGCAGCTCAATCTCTCCAGGCGGCAAGGCTCCCACTCCTGCACTTTGCTGGTGCATGGCCTGGCTGGCTTCTCGGATGGCACGTAGCATGTCGCTAGTTTTCTTGGTGGGCTGCACAGCCTGCGACGCACACATAAGCATGACACAATTCATTTAGTATTAGTCTCTAGTGTGCAGCGCACACAGAGCCATGACACAATTCATTTAGTATTAGTCTCTAGTGTGCAGCGCACACAGTACCATGACACAAATTATTTATTATTTAGTCTCTAGCCTGAAACACACACAGCTATTTAAAAATCCGTGCACACAAAAGCGTATTTACACAGCTATTTACAAATCCGTGTACACAAAAGCGTATTTACACAGCTATTTACAAATCCGTGTACACAAAAGCGTATTAACACAGCTATTTACAAATCCGTGTACACAGCTATTTACAAATCCGTGTACAAAAAAGCGTCTCTTGCTATACTGTTGTTGAACTTTACGTAGGGTGTGTGTTTCATGCATGCACAGGGTCCACCACAAACTGCTCCTGCCTAGAACCGCATGAAATGGTTTGTAGGACACATTTCCAACAGAAGACGCCCTAATACACACACTCTGGTTCCTCTGTAGCACGTCAAACCAGGCATATATATTTATATATACATATACAGCTATACAGCATACATACTTACACGGTTCTGGCCAACCCTACAAACCAGGTGTGAGTTTCACACCGGGTGCAAGCTTCACACCTGCACAGGGTCCGCTACAAATTGCTCCAGCCCAGAAACACGTGTAAATCGTAGAAAAAATTCCTGCCAGAAAAAGCCCGTAAGTACACGCTCTGTTTCCTTTGTACACACACACACACACACACACTCTCTCTGTTGCCTTTGTTCACGCACACACTCCTGCTTCCTTTGTTCACACACACACACACACACTGTTGCCTTTGTTCACGCACACACTCCTGATTTCTTTGTTGCACGTCACACCGGGTGTGAGCTTCACACCTGCACGGGGTCTACCACGGATCGCTCTAGCCCCAACAGCTGTTTTGACAGCTTTGCCGTCCCATCCACGATGCCTGCAGAAGGAGCTGGCTTCAAAGCAGCCCAAGCAGGACTGCTTTCCAAGTCCCCCTCCACCTGAAGGAACAGCTGAAGCTCCTGTGCAGTGCGTGGTGTGCGTGGAGGTTTGGCTTGCGTGCGTGTTTGCGCAATTTAAGTCCTTTGCAAGGGGCACACATACGAAATAGACATATAAACACACAATGGCAGTGTTCCTCTGCACCATCAGCGATGCCTTTTCATAGACGTAGGGCATGGGTCGTACAGAGAGCTCATCCAGTCGCTTGGGACCACCCAGCCAAGTTGCAGCAGCAAGCACACTTCTCTTTATCAAATGAGGGTGTGATGATCATGTGAGGGTGTGAGGATGTGAGGGTGTGAAAGTGTATGATCATGTGAGGGTGTGAGGATGTGAGGGAGTGAAAGTGTATGGTCATGTGAGGGTGTGATGATCATGTGAGGGTGTGAAAGTGTATGATCATATGAGGGTGTGATGATCATGTGAGGGTGTGAAAGTGTATGATCATGTGAGGGTGTGATGATCATGTGAGGGTGTGAAAGTGTATGATCATGTGAGGGTGTGATGGTCATGTGAGGGTGTGAAAGTGTATGATCATATGAGGGTGTGATGATCATGTGAGGGTGTGAAAGTGTATGATCATGGAGGGTGTGAGATCATGTTAGGGTGTGAAAGTGTATGATCATATGAGGGTGTGAGATCATGTGACAAGGCGAGGGTCCTTCTATGCAGCCAGCAAAGGGCAGGAAGACCAAAGATCAAAAAAGGCACCCTTTTCTTTGGTCTAATCCCTGCGGCAGATGTTTGTAGTGCCCCATTTATAAGGGGTTATGCACTGCCTCCATATTGGCAGACACTCTCCTCACAATCTTCCCGGCAGGCATGGCACCATTTCCAAAAGTTTAAGTTTGTCCTCGCAATAACTTGAAGCTTAGGGTGTCTCAAGAGAGTCGATCCAACTTCCAGGCTAATTTAATGATCCAGTGCTCATCATCCACTTCCAGGCTTACTTACCAATCTACTGCCTATAGCAGAATGACAGAGTGATGCATTTTGTTTGAGCTGGGGGTCTGAGGTGCGGATGCACTCCCAGCTTTTACTGTTCAGGTTTGCATACTTTAGTGTTTGGATAAAAACAGCACCAAAACCATGGCAAAAGCAGAACAGGAGGACAAGAAAAAAGGGGCATCATGGGTGGAAATCTTTAGATCTAAAGAGTGACCCTAAGCAGATATTCAGATGGTACATCCAGGCACGTAATGTATTGCAACTGATGCACAGTTACACTTCCCTTATTACATTTGATATCAAGAAACCAATCAATGCAATATATTTTCGAGGAAAGTTGAGCAAACAAATTATCTGACGACAATTAGGGCACGAGATGATCTGCATGAAAAGTTGTAACAGCTGCAGGGACTTGGTACAAGGAGGGCAATGTAGGTAATTCTTTGAGCGCTTACAACTAAAGACGCTCCTGCAAGACGGTAAAGGGCCGCAGTGTTCACTATTTGCTGCAGCAAAGTAAGCTGCTTGCAATCAAGTGTGCACTGCCAAGGCATACTTTGTGTCTCGTGGCATGCATGACCTACCGCTACAGATCATGCTCCATTCACACGCACAAAGTCAAAACAGAGCTTGTAATCATACACTACCGAAGCATACCTCACGCTTCATGGCAGCTTCATGCATGACCAGGCGCTGCAGACACTGCTCCAATTAAAGTTAAAGCTTGTTCTTACACACCACCAAAGCGTACCTCACGCTTCATGGCAGCTTCATGCATGACCAGGCGCTGCAGACACTGCTTCAATTAAGGATAAAGCTTGTACTTACACACTACCAAAGTGTACCTCACTCTTCATGGCAGCTTCATGCATAACGCGTTGCAGGTAACGTTCCAATCAAGAATAAAAGCGAATTACACTTTAGAAAAACCTTGGGATTGGCAGGGTTTAAGTTGTTATCTAACTTGTACTCTGCCAAAGTGTACCTCACTCTTCATGGCAGCTTCATGCACGACCAGGCGCTGCAGGTAACATTCCAATCGAGGATAAGGCTTGTTCTTACACACCACCAAAGCGTACTTCACTCTTCACGCCAGCTTCATGCACGACCAGGCGCTGCAGGTAACGTTCCAATCAAGGATAAAGCTTGCTCTTACACACCACCAAAGCGTACTTCACTCTTCACGCCAGTTTCATGCACGACTAGGCGCTGCAGGTAACGTTCCAATCAAGGACATAGCTTGTACTACACTCTACCAAAGCGTACCTCGCTCTTCATAGCAGCTTCATGCATGACCAGGCGCTGCAGGTAACGTTCCAGCCCCGCACGTCGCTCCTCCACAAACGAGTCTGCCATCAGCTGACCCTCCACGGCGTTCCTTTGAGGGCGAGGGGGCAGGAAGTAGCCCCGTAAGCGGACCTACAGAGAAATGTGGCAAGCCTTATCCGTGTGCTATGTGTGTGGGGTTGGTCAGAACCATACATTTATAGGTACATACGGTGTACATACGGTAATTTTAGCAGGGAAATCACCATACATACGATCGTATACGGTGCAGATATACGGTTCTGGCCGACCAGATATGTGTGCGTGCTGACCCTGAGCACCTTTAGCAAGGGGGCAAGAAGTAACTAGCGAGCACACTTGCATAAGCTTGTAACTAGCGAGCACACTTGCAGAAGCTTGTAACTAGCGAGCACACTTGCATAAGCTTGTAACTAGAGAGCACACTTGCATAAGCTTGTAACTAGCGAGCACACTTGCAGAAGCTTGTAACTAGGTTTGGGTTTGATCTATGTGACACCGCTGTTTGTTCACGGTATTCTTGGGCAGGAGAGTAGGGTTGTTTAGAACCGTAATTATACACCGTACATGACCGTATTCTTGGTGATTTCCTAGCCAAAAATACCGTATATACACCGCATATATATGGTTCTGGCCAAACCCTAGGCAGGAGAGTAGGGAGTAGCCTCACAGGTGCTAGCTACACACACACACACACACACTGAAGGGAAGAGCCTGTGAATTTCATCTTGGCAGTCAAAGCGCTTGAGGTGCAAGAGTAGGTTTAGGGTGCAAAAAGCAGCTTCATAGGCACACATAATTTGGTGATTGTTCAAAGGAATGCTCGTTGGCAAGAAACATTCCAGAGCAGCAATGATGACCAAATAATTAGCTCTGACGTAAGCTGCGCAGGAGTCCAGATCATTCTGAAACACCCAGCCTTGAAGGACACACAGCAGCTCAACAGCACAAACACGACATCGCGTAGGCCACGTAAGCCTGAAGCTGCACTTGCCAAGCATACAGACGCAGCAGCAACAGCTGTTTTCAGCAGCAACAACTTTGCGACACTGGCCAGCTGTGCTCGCACCTTGAGCACGCTGGACAAGGCTACAAAATCACTGAAGCGGCGTCGTACACCAAACTGTGAGCCAGGACTGAATCCAGGAGCCTCAGCCAAAGCCCTGGTGGTCACGAGGTACGACACGTAGCCACCTGAGGGCAATAGTAAGTGTGTGCACATGAGTGTGTGAGTGTGTGTGTGTGTGTGTGTGTGTAGCCCTGGTGGTCACGAGGTACGACACGCAGCCACCTGAGGGCAATAGTAAGTGTGTGCACATGAGTGTGTGGGTGAGCGCTTGTGTGTGTGAGTGTGTGTGTGTATTTGTGTGTGTGTGACACTTCGCCCCCTGAAGGCAATCGTGTGTGTGTGTGTGCGTGTGCGTGAGAGTTTCAAGTGTCGCACGCAGCTTGTAGCTCTCAGGGATAACATGCAGACGCCTGTTCATGTGATGTAACCTTATTTAGTGATGTAACCTTACCTTACCTTACCTGTTCATGTGGTTATATGTCTGTCTTAACTTTTTAATGCATTCAGCAAGATGCTTGAAATGGTATCTTACCGAGGCAGCCTTGGAATCATCGCCATTGCCTGGAAGTCAAACACAATTGGTCAATGCAACCATCAAATCACATCACTGTGACACAGTTTAGGTGCATCACTGTAACGCAATGATCAAATCACATCACAGTGACGCAATTTAGGCACATCACACATCACTGCAATGCAATAATTAAATCACATCACTGTGACACAGCTTGGGCACATCACTGTAACGCATCTATCAAATCACATCACGGTGACGCAATTTAGGCACATCACACATCACTGCAACGCAATAATCAAATCACATCACAGAGACGCAATTTAGGCACGTCAAACATCACTGCAATGCAATAATCAAATCACATCACTGTGACACAGCTTGGGCACATCACTGCAATGCAATAATCAAATCACATCACAGTGACGCAGCTTGGGCACATCACTGTAATGCAATGATCAAATCACATCACTGTGACACAGCTTGGGCACATCACTGCAACACAATAATCAAATCACACCACTGTGACGCAGTTAAGGCACATCACTGTAACGCAATAATTAAATCAAATCACTGTGACACAGCTTGGGCACATCACTGTAACGCAATAATTGAATCACATCACGGTGACACATTTTAGGCACATCACACATCACTGTAACGCAATCATCAAATCACATCACGGTGACACAGCTTGGGCACATCACACATCACTGCAATGCAATAATCAAATCACATCACTGTGACACATTTTAGGCACATCACTGGCAGTATAACAGCATGGACCTTGCAAATGCCCCACTAACACTACCACCAGACTGCAATGTGCTGTGTGCAAGCAACACACACACATACACAAACACACGCATATTAACACACACACATACACAAACACACGCATATAAAATATAAACACACACACATACACAAACACACGCATGTAAACAAACACACACACAAACCTTTAATACCAAACATGCCCGCCTGCTCCCGCTTCACAGGCTCCGATACCGAGATCACTAGGGGAGGCTGTACACGTGCCCTGTGTGACCAGAGTGACCCAAAAGAGTGATTAAACAAAAGAGTGATACAACATCAGGCTGGATGCGATTCCCAATCGGTAATGTTATCAGCACTACTTCTTTGTCGCATTGTATTCTTATTGCTCTGGACAGATGCTTGCAAGCTATAGATCAAACCAATTTTAGTCTGGTGCATCTAGCAATTTCTACAGCGCTCAACGTTGAGCTTTCTTCATTCAGAGCTGCTTGCCCGTCTGTGAGGTTGGTGGGCCTGCATTGCACCTGCACCACTCAGACTGGGAGAAAAGGGACTTCCTCCTTGAGTGCAGGCAAGTGACAGCTCTATGACATATATGCAACTCCAGGCATATATAGCGATGTAACATGTAACCTTACCTTACCTTACCTATGACATGCAACTCCAGGCATATATAGCGATGTAACATGTGACCTTCCCTTACCTTACCATACCTATGACATGCAACTCCAGGCATATAAGCGATGTAACATGTTACCTTACCTTACCTTACCTATGACAGCAACTCCAGGCGAGACGATTAGAATGCTCTCAATAGGCCGAAACAATCGCTCACACTTGGTGAAAACACTTCGAGCAAAGGCTCAGGATAAAGAGACCATTGCTGCCGGACAGTATTTACTTAATCACGTTACAGGGTGAATTCGAACCCATTACCCCTGCAAGTCTGGCCAGACACACAAACACACACATAAAACACACACACATATACACCCACACACACAATAACAGACACACCCACCCACTACCCCTGCAGGTCTGGCCAGACCACGGGCCACGAGGCTTTCAGGGCAGCTGCCCACAAGGCAAAAAGAAAACACCAACGCCGACTGAAACAAACATACCGACATCAGCAAAAACTAAAGAAGCAGTGTTTACGCAGGAGTGTGTAGGAAGCATAACTTTTGGAGTGCACGTGCAAATCAATTAAAAATCATATATTCGGAAACCTCTTGTCAAGAGCTGTCGATTGATATATGTATGGGTCAAATCGGAGGGGGGGAGGAGGGG
>Ga0307942_1000135_pt1 | contig 41002 bp, 43 predicted proteins | sample OrgLakmetagen175_FD_201846 | JGI IMG/M metagenome (GOLD analysis project Ga0307942, IMG submission 201846) | Saline water microbial communities from Organic Lake, Antarctica - #175 | ecosystem: Environmental > Aquatic > Non-marine Saline and Alkaline > Saline | place: Antarctica: Organic Lake... | reverse complement strand
GTGTGTGTGTTTCTGTGTGTGTGTGGGTGTGGTGTGTGTGTGTGTGTGTTTGTGTGTGTGTGTGTGTGTGTGTGTGTGTGTGTGTGTGTGTGTGTGTGTGTGTGTGTGTGAGTGGCGTGTGTGTGTGTGTGTTTGAGTCGTGTGTGCATGTGTGTTTATATATATGTGTGTGTGTGCGTGTGTGTGCGTGTGTGTATGTGTTTGAGTGTGCGCAGGAGTGGCCATCTGTGCTGTTGAGTTGTGCATACGGAGGAACCCTTACCTGTGCTCTCAAGGCATCTGTGAGTGTCTCCAACTCATTGAGGCTGGACTCGTCAGGGAACAGCTGATTCACCAGCTGGATGGGATTGAAATTCGGGGAATCAAACACATATTCTTGTGTCATCAGGCATTGCGTTTTATTACATTGTGACGGCTCGGTATTCTAGGTCTGATCATTTTGGCGATCTACGTGCTTCAAACTATCAACTTTTGGTGGAGTTCAGCACTAGTGGTAACATACCAATATAATCTGCCGGCAGTAAACGCTGCAAAATTTAGAAACCCTTTGATCCCAAGGTCTTTGTCAGTTGTCATGCGATGCAGATCAAGCACTTGTGGCAGGTGTATTGAATCAAGTATGTGTTATAGTGCGTCTGAGTGTCATTGGAAGCATGCCAGCTGACTCCTTTGTACCGTACAAAGTACAAACCTTAATCCTTGATCCTTGTTCCAGCAGTTTACCGCATGCAAACGTGATCCGCTCTCTTGCCACAGACTGGTGCCTGGCTTCAAAAAAGATCCCTGACACACATTTTGGTTTCTATTTTGGCTATAACACGCTCCAGCCTATCTTTTTTGCAGACCTCCAGCATGCTGCACGCACTCAAGCCAGGTGGATCTGGCCGCATGCACACCACTGCGTTCATTGATTTCAAACAAGCATATGACACCATCCCTAGACAGGACCTATGGCAACATCTTGTAACAGCGCTACGTGTAGTACCAGCAGCAGTAACTTAAACTGTGTTGGGTCGCCCGTGTCTGTGAGCTGCTGCCTAGTAAAAAAATCATTTGTGTAATTTCTATTATATTACTGAAAACCAGCTCCCCAGGGATTATATCATAATATCCCATCCTTGCAGTAGGGATTTAGGCTAACTTGGTACCACACGCGTAACAATGCTTGTTACAGCCCCCCCCCCCTAGAGAAACCCGTCCTCGAGTATACCAGAGATCTACTTGCAGAATGCGTCGAAGCAGCCAAAATAAACTTTTCAACAATGTAACATAAGTAGGGTTGGCCAAAACCGTACTTACGGAAATACGGCGTATCCAGATAACCGTGTAAGACAATTTCCCACCGTATTTGTATCCGTATGACCGTACATTGGTTTTGGCTGACCGTATATATACGCGTATATATACACCAACATGGCTGATTTAGATGATGTGACCAGCCACTCCTTTGTTCAAGCGGTTTGATCCTGCGCACAGAGGTCACTCTCCTCTGGAGGCCAATTCAGAAAAGCTCCCTTGTCTCTTGACCTCTGTAAAATAACAGTTTCTTTCCTGCTTCAGCTAAGCCAGTCCACCCTACTCAACCTCCAGGTTGCAAGGTTTATTATGGTCTGCTTCTCTGGTTTTCTGAGATATGACTGTGCTTGCCAGATTTTTGCAGATGAAGTCAGGTTCTACTCTTCTCGCATTGAAATATTTTTGGCCAAAAGGATGAATTCGCCCAGGCTCAGTAGTATGTATTTCTCGGGGAAAGTCCCTTTCCTGCCCAGTCTCTCTCTTAAATTCTTTGTTGGTGAAGGCAGGAGCCCTGGGCAAGCACGTTCCCTTTTTCGCTCCTTCAGGAAGGGTTCTTCTGAAAAGTTTTGCCCCACAAATCAGCCCTGGTCTTACTCCTTTGCTCGAGCTCGCGTTCTGCAAGCTTTGGCTGATTCTGCTCACATGTCCTTCGCAGATTTTTCTGACAGATACGGCCTGCACTCCCTTCGCTCTGGGGGTGCTACCCTCGTTGCCAAGGAGGGTGTTCCTGATCATAAATTCTGAGTGAGTCCATTTTTCCTCACATACGGTATTACGGAAATACGGCGTATATACTATCATACACAGCGTGTATTCAGTACATGGAAATCCCATGTACGGTTTGGGCCAACCCTAGATATAAGGAGCATAATCCATATGGACTATTTGGCTGGGCTTTGTAGTTGATCAGGCTACTAGCTCCAAAGGTTAACATTCTGAACAAGCATAGCACGTACTCTGACGCATAAGGACGTGCTTGTGCAGATCACAACTTGGCGATCTACACCCAATGGCAACGCCACCTGGATGTGAATAATGTGGCCGGTATTATTCACAAAATTGGGCTTATTGGGGCTAAGATAAGCGCCAAATTTTGGATTTACAGAGTAATTGCTCAGTCAGTGTGTCCTCCGTGAGAATTTCCTCTGGTTCCCATGTGTAATGGTCATCGGAGTACCCTTCCCATTTGATTAGGTATTCCTTAACAGGCTTTTGCTGTTTGGACACGTGCTTAGAGGCACATTTTGTGGTGACCATACGCACACAGTGAGACACCATTCTTTTCCACGTGGATATATTCCTGCTCGTCCACCCAAAAAGAGAGTGGAGGAGGTTGTATACGCCCGTCTTTCCTGTACTTTTGCATAAAAAAATCCATGGAAGACATTGTGCATCCTCAAATTGGGAGGAAGCTCTAGCCTGTAGGCCACTGGATTGATCTTTTCAATCACTTTAAGAGGTCCTATCCATTTGGGCATGAGCTTGGGCGTACCGGGCATTCTATTTTTTACATTCTTAGAGTTTAACAAAACTTTATCGCCAATGCAAAAATCTGCCTCTCTACGCTTTTTATCAGCGAAGTGTCTTTGTCTTTGCTGTGCGGCTTCAAGTGAAGACTTGGCCTCACGCAAACTCTCTTGAAGGGTTTTAATAAACTCTTTTACAGCTGGAACTTTAGAAGGTACATGTAGTCCCCAGGAGAGAGGTGTCTTAGGATCCCTGCCGTTATTAAGGCGGAAGGGAGTGTTCTTGATGGACTCTTGGAAAGAGTTATCTATAGCAAACTCTGCCGATGCTAGGTGTGTATCCCAGTCGTTTTGTTGGGGACTCACGTAGTTCCTCAACATGTCCTCAAGCACTCTATTCATCCTCTCCATTTGACCATCCGTTTGCGGGTGGTTAGCTGAGGATTTGTGGTGTTTAATGTCACAACACTTCTGAAGTTCCTCCCAGAAAATACTGGTAAACTTTGAATCTCTGTCCGTGACAAAGTTCTTAGGATAGCCATGGTGCACTTAAACGTGATCTTTGAAAAGTTTTGCCACCCCACGAGCAGTTACCGTCGTGTGCGTTGGAATTAGGTGCGTCATTTTTGTCAACCTGTCAACCACCACAAAGATTGAATCATGTCTTTCTTTGGTAACGGGAAGTTGAGTAATAAAATCCATGCTCACGCTTTCCCGAGGCTCACACGGTATGGGCAGAGGTTGAAACAAACCAGCTGGCCTTTGATTAGTGGCTTGATTTATTTGGCACTGGTGGCAGGAATTCACGTATGTACGCACATCCGACCCCTAAGTTGGCCAGATGATTTTTCTTTCCACTAACTCGCAGGTTTTATTTGTACCCACGTTCACGTGTCCTACACACGGTGGAGCATGGCATTCTTGGATGACAGCATGCTTAACGGCATCCACATTTGGTATCACCAAGCGCTTGTTTTTTGTGTACCACCAGCCTTCCCTGTCGACCAACTTGGAAGTGTGCCTCTCATTTTGGAATCTGGGGTCCTCCTCATATGCACGCCGGACAAACCCAAGCACATCAGCCACCTCCAGTCCGGTGGGCAAATTATCCTTAGGAATACCGGTCACAGCATCCTCAGAAGGAATATCAGGAATCCACGAGTCATTCGCCATCTCGTGTTCCTCCCCCCTCCTGGGAATTTCTGTGTTTTGCTCAGAAGGAGACCTAGAAAGGTTATTGGCCGGCAGGGTTTCTTCAGGTGGTGGGCACACCAGAGGTGCTTGTTGCCTCTTGCGTTTTTTGTTTGGCATACACTGCTGCACTGATCTCATTGGTTCTTCTGTTTTTTCCCTTTGCTGCGGGTTGAAACGCCCAGCAAACGTGACAGGGTATAAACTTGGCGGTGCCCCTCCTCATTTTCTAATGGAGTTTGAGGGTGGTTGCGACTCAAAGGGTTGGCCATGTTGTCTTTTCCCGGTCTGTACAGCCACATTTAAAGTGGGACCTTCGCAAATATCCCATCCAGCGGCACTGTCGTTTAGACAGTTTAGGTTGCGTGTTTAAATAAACCAATGAATTGTGGTCAGTGATGACAGTTAAAAAAGGACCTCCCAAGTAGCAGCGCCACACTTTGAGAGCGTGCACCACAGCCAACAACTCCTGCTCGCCTGTTGTGTATCTCACCTCAGAAGGAATAAGCTTACGACTTTCATAAGGCTACGGGCCTGTCCTCTTGTAAAAGCACTGCACCCAACCCTTGAATGGAAGCATCACAGCTTACTTCAAAAGGTTTAGAGCAATCTGGTAAAGTACAGGTGCATGAGTCAAGGCATACTTAACTTCTTTTAATGCTTTTTAACAATCTGCAGACCACACGTAGAATACATCCTTTTTAGTGAGGTGAGTGAGCGGAGCAACCATTGTAGAGAAATTCGCAATAAAGTTTCTGAAATAGGTTGCTAATCCCAAGAAGGATCTGAGAGAAGAGAGACTGTTTGGGACTGGCCAGTTTGAAATAACTGCTGTTTTTGAGGTGTCCACCTTAACATCATCACCTACTACAAGTCCCAGAAACTTTACTTCAGGCTTGGCAAACTCACATTTAGAGCTTGACTCGGAAATCTTGGTCCTGCAAAATCTACATGACACAAATGCTTTGCAGAATTCCAGGATGTCATCGATGTAAACCACCGCGCATTTACCAAGCAGAGGTCTAAAAATGTCGTTCATGGCAGCCTGAAAAGTTGCTGGAGCATTAATCTGTCCATAGCTCAACACTTTGAATTGGTAGTGCCCGAAGGGTGTTCTAAACACAGGTTTTCAATTATCTTCTTTTAATATGCGAATTTGATGGTACCTAGACTGTAAATTTAAGCCTGAAAATGCTTGAGCTCCTGAGAGAACGTCCAAAAGCTGGTCCGTGCGTGGCATTGGATATTTGTTCTTAACGGTAATTTTGTTAAGAGCTCTATAGCCAATGGCTGCACATCCACAGGGAGTCATCTTTCTTTCTTTTTACAAATAACATCGGCGCACCATACGGAGAAGAACTAGGCTCAATCAGGCCATTTTCCAGTAACTCTGCCTCTGTTTCTCCACTTCAGCCAATTCTACAGGGCTTAGCCTTTAAATTGGGCGGAAAGGAGGTTTATAACCAGGTTCCAAAGGAATCGTATGTGCAATGTTGCGCTCAGGAGGTAGTAAAGGTTCTCTTGATTTAAATACTTCTGGGTATTTGCTCAACACGTGTTTAATTTCTCGAAACAATATGTCCGTGATATCACAAGAGGACGTGGTGCCAGAATCAGATACTTTGTTCACAAAAGATTTCGAAATCCCTTGCCTCTTTAGTCTATTAAGCTGGACTGCATTCAGCAATAGCGTGTGCACATCTGCTTAACTAGTGGTTTGTTTCTGATTGGATCTTACAGGCCTGATTGTGCGTCGAAGACCTTGCTCATATATAGAGAGAGCAGGTCTGAAACTCAAAATCCAACATTGCCTTGCTCTTGCGGAGCCACGTATCCCCAAAAATCACGTCAAATTGTTGCGCCATGTCTAGGACAAAGCAATCAGTTTCACTGACATGTCCTTATATTCTTATTCAGACATTACACTTAGTTGTAGTTGTAGTTGAGGCCTGCTGACCATCAGCTAGGGCAACTAGGGATTTTTAGGGACAGTGGACAAAACTGTGTGTCTGTGCAAATTCAGCATCTATAAAGCAATGTGAAGTTCCACTTCAACCAAGATGCTAGCTGGTGTGCCACTGGCTGTCCCTTCAAAGGTCATTAGACAAGTGGTGTCTTTTTCTAAAGAATCTAATTTAGAGTTTGCACCCTGAGGTTATACTTTATTATCTACCCAGAATGCATGTCCGGAAATTCCAGGACACGGCACCCTTTCATGCCTTGAAGAAGAGAACACCTCCATCTCGAAAGTGAAGGGCTGTTAGCCTGAACCAGAACTTCAGCCTCGTAGGAGCAGAGCAGCTTGCTTTACAAAGCAAGAAATGCTGCACTGACTCTTGAAAATAAGAAGCAGGGGTGGCTAACAACACATCTTGCCCAGAAATGTCTGTGGCTAGAAAGCCACCCATACTGACGGGAGCAGAGTTAATTATGTCTGAAAAACAAAGACGCAAACGAACAAGCTCACACACATTGAAAACCCACAAGTGACACTGCAATTAAAAACAGGCTAGCTAATGTTTGGAGGTGGCGGCAAAAATGTGTTTTATTCTCCGTCTAGTTTGTTATGCAACCACGGTCTAGCCTCCGTGGAATTTATTTCCCCATTCCCTTCTCATCAGTGGCAGCCCTACCAGCCTGCTCCGCTGCCGCTTTAGCAAGAGCAGCAAGATTGAACCCACCGGGGGCTGATGCATGGTGATGACCAGGCCAGTTATGTTATCTGCGCCGTCTTGTCTCTTAGTTACCTGGCCAGTGCGTCGAAGTCTGTCCACGCTTGACCCGTCCTTGGATCAACACGTGCAGAGTTCTTTGTTTCCTTGTTAAGGCCATCGTACAAAAGCATCAATGCATCTTCTTTAGCCGAAGGACGTGACCCTAATTGTGTGATAAGCGAGTGCGTATGCCTAATGGAACATTTTACAGAGCTGTTGCCTTGCTTAGCAATTTCAATTGCATGCGTGCTTTGTTTTGCTTATCCGACGGTGCAAATGAGTCGTACGTGCACTTGCAAAAAGAATCTCACGTGACTTCATTCTTGATGCGAGGCACTACAAAAGCTAACCATGCCTAACTAAATTAGTTTGGCCACCCAAAAGCATGATAACCATATTGGGCCACATCCCTTTCGGTGCTTTAGTAGCGTCAAAGTAGATCTCAAACGTGTATAATGCTTCGTCACCGTCCTCACTACCATTGTACTGAGAAAGTTGAGCCATCTTGCACGGTATGACATGATCCTTCATTGAACTCCAGGGCCGGCATGCTCCTCGTCGTCCAAGCGCTCAGCTGCGTCAGCCCAGGAGGAGGCAAGAGCAGGAGGATCCCTCAAGCAGGCTGCTGCCAAGCTCGAAGCCGGCTACTGCTGCTGCTGTAAAAGGCGCTGCTGCTGCTGTTCGATGCGCTGAAGAGCGGAGGTGATGTTGCCCACGCCACCGCGGAGGGCATCCAGGACAGAGTGCAAGCTGTTACTTTGATCTGCAACGACTCTTTACAGATCAAAGTACTACTTACAGCTTGCACTCTGTCCTGGGTGCCCTCTGCGGTGGCGTGGGCATCACCTCCGCTCGTCAGCCCAGGAGGCAGGAGCAGGAGGATCCCTCAAGCATGATGTCATTCACAGTACTACTGCGAATGACATGAAACGAAACGAGCTGTGGTACAGCTCGTTTCAGACATCGTGTTCACACCCTGCGTTTTAAAACAGCGACATGGAACCGAGTAACTCTCCCCTACCTGTAACCTGTGTGATACTGATGATGTCTGAGATGAGCAGCATGTTGTTTTCCACTACGCCAATAATCCCCACGTGATTTCTCTCCACAGGAAATAAGCATCTCCTGTTTCCCCCAGCAGGAGCCCACGATGTGTCTACTTTCTTAAGCCAGAACAATAGCAAGCTTTATTTTTTCCTCCATGAACTGATTGCTTTTAATGAGCAGGCTAGCAGTCGCACTTCTTGATTGAAGGCCTTTTTTTGTAAAACTCAGTGCCCAGCCAGGTGGTTTATGATTTCCTCTTGCAACACAACAACAAACTTTTATATTTTGTGCCTGAGCTCATGGATTTTTTGTTGACTGGCGAGGACCAGTCACAAGCCGATCAGCCGGACAGTCTGGCTGAAGGTCCCCCTATGTAAATCTAAATCACAAGGCAGGCCTTGTTTGTGGCAGAGTCATTCTTTACATGGGAGAACAAAGTCCGAAGTTGTAAGATGTCAAAGAGATAAAAAGCCACGCGATACAAGGCGAGGTCCGGCAAAAGGGAGAAAAAGAAAGAAAAAGACCCAAGCATGCTTTAACTCATGCGCTGGTAGTCATATGAAACAGTGGTTGAGTTGTGGCACGGATAAAATAATACAAGTAATATAGCTGGCGGAGAGGGAGGCTGTAAAGGCACGAGTGTGGCAGAGTGGGCTGGCGCCTTTTTGTCCTACTCTTTCAGAGGCACATCAAGTTGCGAGTGAGGCACCCTACTTTTTCTTTCGCTCCATGAGCTTCACACCGTCAGCGGCAGCAATGATGCATACGTTGACCATGTCCAAGAACAGACCGTGGTCGACGACACCCACTAAGTCGAGGATGGCTTTGGAGGCAGCATGGGCATCCTTGATGGGCTCCTAAGTGGTGGGGTGGAAATATGGACTGGGAGTGAGATGCTGCAATTGGCTGCCAAGTCACCTAATGTTTGGAACTAGATCGATCAACTGAGGAGCAAGTTTGCGTAACACAAAATAGATATAAAGAGCGCACTGTATCTCATTGTTAGAACCTGATCATGTTTGCTTGGTACTCAATAGAAAGGGGCAAGCCACATAATCATCCACTCCTAAAACCTTGTGTTTGCGGATTACTAACCTGGAAGTACAGATCCACGATGAAGTTGGAGTTGTCGGTTACGTAGGGCTTGTCGCCGTCCATACGCAGCTTAGCTTCACAGCCGGCGACCTCGGGCAGGTTTTGTAATCGCTTTAAGGTGTACTTGTCACAGAACTGCGCACAGGCACAAAGGGAAGGGGCACAAGTGCTGAGCAGTAAACATGAGGCAGGTGAAGCACACAAACATTAAACATTAAGGTACTTTTTCCTTTTTCTCTTCGTCTTTCATGGCACACAGTTTGCTAACATCCACAGGGTTGTAGATGCCACCATCGATGATTGTTGTACCATATATCTCATTGCTTTGTCAAATTGCTGACTTTCGCTAATATGCAGCTTAGCGAGAAGAGTACCGTGACTCGGTGAGTGTATGGATACCAGTGGTTTACATGGCATAGATGGCACTTCTGAGCAGGCTGAAATAATATCAGTTAATATGTGACAGATACGGAAGCTGTGCAACAGAAGTATTGGAAATTGGAGGTGCAAGGACACAAATTTTAGTCACTGCTTAGGAGGGTGTTTTTTTTAAGGCACGCAGGAGGCTCCAGAAAAAAATATTGTATGTGCACGCAGGAGGGTGTATTTTTTTGTGACGACACGTATACTTTTTGGGGTGGACCCCCCGACCCACCAAACCCCCCTTCCAGTGCCCCCACCCAAACAAAAAGGGTACCAATCTGCTCCTTTTTTAAATAGGCATCCATTTGCATACTCATCAAGACCTGAAACTGAAGTGTTGCAAAGTTATGGGGCAAAAATTGAGATACGGACGCCCATGCACACGTGACCTACCAGGCATCCATAACTGGCTTGCACAGTCTCACATTGCTCCTATTTCTTCAGAGTTCTACTATCTCACTGGCGCAATCCTGAAAATTTGGAGTGAATTGCTGCTCCATTGGCGTGACTCATCCCGCTGCCTGCACCCGAGCGCGTGTGCCTCTGACTTTTGGACACGTCCACAGACCCCCTGTTTTACCCAACTTGCACAAAAAGGATGCCAATTGACAGGACTTGAGCTGAGGATTCCAATGATATATTTAAGATTCCGTGGAAATGGCTTAGACAAGTGAGGGAGCGTCGCTAGCGACGCTGCAAATTGGCGAAAGCCCATCATGCGCACAATGTATGCGTGCATATACATGTATGTGTGCGCGCGTGCATGCGTGCACGTGTGAGAGTGTGTATGTGTGTGTGTGCGTGCGCGCATGTGTGCCTGTGAGTTTGTGCGTGTGTATGTGTGCGCGCACGTGTGTATGTGTGTTAGTGCCTGTGCCTGTGCATGTGTATGTGTGCCACCTGTGTGTATTCACGCGCGCGTTAGTGTTTGTATGTGTGTGTGCATGTGCATGCGTGTAAGTGTATATGTGTGTGTGCGCGCGTGTGTGTGCATGTGTGCCTTACTGCCCCACAAATGCTGCAGTGGTGTTCCCCGAGAGGGCAGGTGCGAGCATGATGCCCGGGCTGGCCACTATGTCTGAACTCTGCTTCGACACACGGTGTGCGGCAAGCACTGCACCATGCGCTGTGAACAGTTCAAGCAAACTTCCGCGCGTATTGAATATCTGGCTACCGTACCTATCTTTTCTCACCCCGGGTAAATAACGTGTTTTGCCCTCCGGCGTGATATCGGCATCGTAAAATATATATCTATTCAGAGGCTCCGAGGTTTCCGGGGTTTGGCGAAAATAAAGTTTGGTGGGTGGCTGAACAGCGATGAGCGGAGAAGGCCCCCGGCCCCCCCCGCTCCCCTCCCAGGCCCCGCCCCAGCCCCAGCACCAACACCAGCCCCAGCGTCAGCAGCACCGGTTGCGCCCAAAGGTGTGTTCCAGCGGACGTTTAAAAGCACATTTGTCAAGTCGGCAGCTACAGCAGAGGAAAAAGCAGCGTTGCAGCAGCAAAAGGAGGAGCAGCAGAAAGCTGACCTAGCCAGGCTGCAGCAGGCAAAAGAGGAGCGGGTCCAGCGTGAAGCAGAAGCACACATGCACACGCACAACAATCGTGAACACGCACACGCACATGCACATGCACACACACACGCACACGCACAACAAGCGTGAAACAGAAACACACATGCATACGCACAAACGCGCATGTGCACGCATACACACACTTGTACAGGCACTGGCTGGGCTAAATGTCCACCGGGGTTTGTGCAGGGAAGGCTGAATTACTTATTTACAGGGTCCGGGGTTACCCGGGGTTACCTTTAATATTTCTGAAATTTTGGGCACCGGGGTGAGTATGGTAAGGTACGGTAAACTAAAATTATATAGCCCATCAAAATTACTTGATTCTGCTTGCATGATCAATCGTTAACTTTGCAGCCGGAACACAACCGAGGGCCCCTGACACAGCTTCTGCAGCCAGTGAAGTGTGCTGATGGATACTGCACCAGCAGGAAGTGGTCCGAGGGCCTGGCTGAGGAATCCTGGGCAGCTTCCTGGACAAAATGTTTTGCTCCGAAACTTTACATACATACAGCACCCCAAGGTCCCAGAATTCATCTGGCCTGAAACGAGTTTTGGTTAGGAGCCTATGTCGAGTCTCACCTCGGGAGGTGCCCCGGGTGGGCCTGGGGAGGAGGTCTGGCCCCCAAAAACAAAATGTTGCTCTCTCTTCACCGCACCCCAGGGTCAAATAATAAATATGACACGGTTAAGGTTTTGGTTAGGAGCCTATGTTGAGTTTCAGCCCGTGGGGTGGCTTGGGTGGGCCTGGGGAGGCCTGTGTGAAGTGTGGTGGGAAGGAGTCAATGCTAGGGGCTCACGCCCCCACGAGGGGGGCTTTGCCAAAAAACTAGAGACCCTCCCCCAAAACTAAAACCACATCGGGGGACAACCCTCCCCCTCCCCAATTCGACCCATATATCCCCCCAGTTCAGTCCCATTCTTTCCTTGCAATAAAATTAACGTGTTTAATAATTTATGTATGAAATATGATCTGTAATCGGTGTCAGGCCAGGAAGTTTCCTTGGTCTTAAGACCAAACTTGTCACACATTTTTGAACTTCTAAGGATTTGTACAATGCGGCACTTGCACTGCACCTGAAGGTTCTCCTTTTCCTGCTCTGCAATGGTGACATGGTCCCATTCCGGCCCCTTTTTCCCCTTACAATTATTTATAAACATAAACAACTAATTGGGACATTTTGAAGGTGGGGGAGGAGCCTAAGTATATATTTCGGTGGTAGTTTCGCTTGAGCCCATCATACAGTGGTTTGACATGATTCAATGTTTTTGTTCTAGTGTGTGTATGTTTTGCTAGCTTATTTTTTAATTACAAACAATGCATCAATTTATGATCGCTCTGTGTGAGCATATTGAGAGTGGCATACACGCACAATACTGCGATACAGCTATGTTTGTGGGCATTACAGCATGATGATTTGCAATTCGTGTTGGCATGCGGAAATATGAGCGTTTTGTTTGTTTTAATACGTGCGTATGTACATGCATGCATTTACGATCATGTGCAAGCGTGCGTAAGATGTGTGTGAGTGTGCGTGTGTTTTTGTGTGTATGTGTGTGTGTGTGAATGCGTGTGTACGTGTGCGCGTGCGTGCAGGCGTGCACATGTGTCTGTTTGTATGTATTATGTGTTTATTTTTGTGTATCTGTGTGTGCGTGTGAATGCGTGTGTATATATTTGCACATGTGCGCGTGTGCGCGTGCATTCAGGCGTGCACTTGTGTCTGTTTGTGTATTTTTACCTGTGTGTACGTGCTTGTGTGTCTGTGCTGTGTGCGTGTGTGTGTGTGTGTGTGTGTGTGTGTGTGAGAGTGTGTCTGTGAAGTAAAGTTGCAAACAACGCTGCTGCTGCCCACCTGCACAATCTCCACTGGCATGGCCAGTTTGGAGCCGCCCAGGCCAGCCACCATCTTGGAGTCATCCACGATGCACACAAAGGTGTCAGCTGCCAGCTCCACCATTTTCTCCCGCAGCAGGGCGCCTCCCCGGCCCTTGACCACGTCCAGGTTGCTGTCCACCTCGTCCGCACCATCAATGGCGACGTTGATGTGGGGCTGCTCGTCCAGGGTGGCGAGGGGGATGCCCAAGGCCTTGGCCTGCTCCAGCGTGCGGATGGAGGTGGGCACGCCGATAATGTTCTTCAATGTCCCGTCCTTGAGCAGCTGCCCGATGCGATCCACGGCGAACGCGGCGGTGGAGCCGGTGCCCAGACCCACCACCATATCGGACTTGATGTATTCCACGGCCTTGTGCGCGGCCTGTGTGCAAGCGGAGGGGTGGTCGACTCTTACAAGTCCCCTCTGCGCCTTTTCATAGTCGTGACAAACTTCGTATTCCACCAGGAGGCACTGTAATTACCTGGATCTTCAACTCGTCCTGCTTGCTGATCGCCTTCATGGCCACGCTCCTCCTGATCGGCTTGGGTGCGATAGCAGGGGATTTGCTGATCGCTGCTGTCTTGCACAGGTTCAGACTTTTAGTGAGGGATGCCATTATGTATTAACTAATTGGCCAGAAATTTTCTCTTATGCACAAGGGTTGTTGCCCATACTGAATTATTGTTCATCAGCTGCCTGCGTCTCACCTCATGCTGGCATTGTCTCGGCACTTGACCATTGCTAGACACCTAAGCATTACCGCTCTCCCTCTGAAGCAAAAAACTGCAACGAAACCAATGGCAACCGTGAGTGTTCCTCACCCCCTCCCTTCGTTATTGTTTGCGCAAGTTCCTTGTGGGAACAACGGATCCAGCCTGACAATTCCTTGCACCCACAGCACGCGTCTCGAGGGAATCCTGACGGTGTGTCCCAGTCCCCATCTCCTGCTGCCTCTCTTGATTTCCTCCTCCTGGTCTCCAACCTAAAGGCAGGTCCTGTGCTTGCTTTTGCGGCAAAAGGACAAAAGATCTTCGCCCAATACCTACACACAAAGGCGCTTCTCTGTCCCAGCTGTCGCTGTCCCTGCTGCACGTGCACGGATCAGCTGTCCCTTATTCTGCTTCTGCCCCTTGCAGACCATCAAACGAACAGGCTGGATTCTGCGAAATGTCAACGGACCAGAGTCTATCGCAGGTAGGATGTCGCTTCTCTTGTCTTGCCCTCCTCCCTGCTTGCGGAGGACATAAAAATTGACGCCTGACTTGCACCACCGCCTGTTTGTTGCAGACCACATGTACCGCATGGCCACAATGGCCCTCATTTCAGGGGCACAGGGCGTGGACCAAAACAGGTCTTGATTTTAGTGTTTTCTACTTTTTAACCAGCTTTGAAGACCGCATGGCTGTGTGCCTTATCTGGTAGGACCTGGTAGGAAGATGAACATGTACACAGGCAGCTTTACAACTCATTGATCGAGGGAAGGAAGCCATGTAAGTCCCTTGTGAGAAAATATTCTTCTTCCTAGCTGCAGGTGTGTGAAGATGGCTATTGTACACGACGTAGCTGAGGCCTTGGTTGGGGACATCACGCCCCACTGTAAGGTGTGTGCCACCTGTTTATTGTGAGCTTGATGATGCTTTGAAGCAGTGCACAAAGTGTGGACCTCTTGGGTGAGACTTGTCTAGCGCATGACAGAGGAGAGGGGAAGGGATGCAAAGCAGTCCTTAAATCCTCACAGGCCCAGTTCCAGGTTGCTGCTTCAACAATACTGAGACTCGACTCCTCGATTGCCTGCAGGTATCAAAAGAGGAGAAGAAACGGAGGGAAGAGTCTGCAATCCAACAGATCGAGGAGATGCTGGGTTCATCCACTGCCGCTGCGAGCGAAGTAAGTGATCACAAGGAAGGATACTTTGGTTCATATCTTCATATCAGTGGTTCTAAACTTGCTATAGTTTTGTTTTTGGTGGCATAGGGCATGATCAAAATGGGTACCTACGTCATATCTCTTGCTGCAAACGGCTGTGCACAAACACAGGTTGGCAGCTTGTGGCGTGAGTACGAGGCAGGAACCTCGCCAGAAGCTTTGCTAGTCAAGGACTTTGACAAGCTTGAAATGATAATACAGGTGCGAGTATAAGTCTTTCTGTTTTGCATGTTTATGCCATCAAGCTTTCTGCAATCCGTAGAAGGTACAAGACCAGCAGCAACCATGTACAGACTCAACCTTGTACTTATCCATGTGGACCTTCCTAATTAAGGGACAGGTGCGCCATGGTAAACGACAAGGATTGAATACTTTCTTATGCTATCAAGCAATTGCACATTACTACTGAGTAGATAGCAACCAAGATTGAGTAAGTCATGAGGTCCGATCGTTGTTTGTGCAACTTGTGCCTGTGCCTGGTGTTCGTTTTCACACAAACGCACACATACACATACACATACACACACACACATTCACGCACGCACACTTACACATTCAACACACCACACACATATACATACACACACAAACGCACACACACATTCACGCACACACACATACACGCACAAACACGTACATACACACAGGCATATGAGTATGAGAATGCGCAGCCGGAGGTCCAGCTTCAAGAGTTTTTTGATAGCACTGAAGGTTGTTTCAAGACAGATATTGGGTAAGTTGACTAGTGGCTTAACCGTTTACTTAAGCCAGTGTTGATTTTAGCTGATTATATTCCCACGACTTTACACTGACTAACTTTATGCTTTGTTTTCAATCACTGCAGGAAAGCGTGGGCGAAAGAGCTTGTTACACGCAGGAAAAGTAGGAAACAAGGGGGAAGCAATTAACTGAAAATAGGTCTTCGCTCTGCCAGTGTTTGAAACGCTGTAAGTATGCAAGTGTCTGATAGCATGGGCAGGGCGCGGAGCTGGGAAATTTAGTTGCTGGCAAAGGCGTCTTTCTTTCTGCGTCTTTGCATGAAAAGAAACCCCTAACTCCATTACAACTAGGAACCAGTGCTGTATATTTTTGTTCCTGCACCGTCCTAATTAGTGTATTTGCAACCCAGGCTTGGTGGCTTATCGTGTCGCTTTCTTTATTACTTGTTCTTCCTTCAGAACTTCATTCCCTGCCTAATGCTGTCGTGGTCCATGGTCAACAGGCTCTTCAGGGTCACGGTGTGGATCCCGCCTGTTTCCGTAGGAGTTAGTTGTCAGCAACGACCGTTTGTCGTCACCGCTAACGTGCATTTTAGTAGTTCCATTCGTTTTCATGGCTGTTTACTTCATTTCTGGTTCTAGAAGTATTACCTGGTTTTACGGTATGCGTTTTATTACTTTCCCAGCAAGCTGTGCCTTTGTTTATATGAAAGTTTAGTTTGGATTACAAAGGCCTCCAGCCTGGCGTGGCTGCTCAACCTATAGGTCCCAACAAATAAATCAATCAAAAAGATCGACAGCTGCACTAATAAATTTGTAAACTTCTGAGTTATGTTGAAAAACAAAACCTTTGATATCACCTTCAGAAATATTATCAAATAAGTGGATGAACTGGTGCCGTAAATGTTCGGTACCGATACATGAAAAAATGACGTGCTTCTCATCTTGAATATAATCCCCGTTTTCACACAATTGCAAACACGTGCACTCCTGTCCAGACTCCTGCCATATAAACCAGTTTCACCATTCAACCCATGTCCTCGAATCCTGAACCGAGCTACGTTCCTCATGACACTTTTGCTCAGAGCCATCTTCAAATACTCCGGCAAGACAAATGGTGCACGAGCATCAGAAACCGGTCTCTCAGGCAGAGCAAACCAGTTGTGATAAGCCACAGACTTTTTTAACTGGAGCAAGTCTTGCCTTGACTTGACCATGTGCCTCTCTCCAAACTGCCTGATGCCTGAATCTCAAGTCTATGCGCAAATAAGAAAAATTCAGTTTATATGAAGACAGTCAGCTGACCCTGTATTTGTCAACTGGTGTTTGTTGCAGAAATTTGACATCCGATGGATTAAGGTAAGGTAAGGTTACATCGCTATATACGCCTCTGGGGGCATCTGAGCGGAAGCTTGGAATAAGCCTGAACCCAAACCAAAAAAATATCAAAACAAATCAAGGGAAAAGGGCTAGGCACTCAGCCACAAAAGAGGCATCAATCCACCAGGCAAGCATCCTATACACCTCAAGGGACAAGCAAGGCCTGCATGCTATGGATCATGTACGACCTGGGCTTTCCTACGGATGCAATTGAAGCGGTGAAGCATCTGTACACTCAGGCAAGCACGCAGATCCGCCTCCCAAGCAGTGGAAGTATGGACCCTAATCCTGTAGAGAGGGGAACGATCCAAGGAGACACCCTATCCCCTTTCCTCTTTCTCCTATATATACCTCTTTTGCAATGGCTTCTTGTGGGTATAATCATGCATGTGCTGACTCACAAGACCACTCAGGCAACCTGGTTAGCCTAAAACACATGCACCTTAACAACACCCTGAGCAATGGGGCCTTCGCAGACAACCTAATATGCCTGGCAGGATCCCTTAGAAACCTCCATATCCAAGCGGACAAGCTGACCAGGTACTCTAATCGGGCTGCTCTGCAGGTCTCAGGCAGCAAGACAAAAGTAACAGGAATCCTACACGGGGCTGCCAAAACTGGAGTGTGGGGCAAAGACCCAAAAAAACATCTCAGGACACAGCTTTCCATCAAAATACTTGTCCAAGGACAACATGCACACTTTATCGAGCAAGATGACCCTTTTACCTATCTCGGCGTTGAGCTTACTATGAGCCTGAACTGGACACACCAATACACACGTATGACAGAAACCTTGAAACAAAAACTCACAGGCCTCAGAAACTCAAACGCCTCCCCCTGGCAGGCCATACACATTACAAATACCGCAATCATGCCAAGCATAGCGTATGCATTTCGGTCACCCCCTGCGACCCTGACCGACTAAACAACTGGGACAATAAAATTGGAAGCCTGATCAAGCATAAATTCATGAAAAGCACCCCCACTGCCATGATCAGAGAGAATAAAGATGACTTTGGCCTAGGATGCCATTCAATTTCTATGGAATATCACAGGCGAAATGCCGAAGCCCTAATACACAGCATGAACCATGATAGTCACAGACACAATTGTATAATAGAAAAGCTGCTCCGCAGTCAAATTGCCCTCTTAAGACAAAAAGCCTTTGATCTACAAGCACAACACAGGGAGTCATCAATTCCTCTGAAACGCCTCCTAGGATTCAATATGCGGGTACGGCAGCTGCTTAGTATCAAACTTTCTAATGTGTGTGTTATTAAAGAGAACAACAGACATTTCTCTGAGGACCTGAAATGGATCTCAGCCTTTGTTTTATCCAAACGGATTGTGTACAACCCTGAAAACCTGGTACACGTCATCGCCAAGCCCCTTGTAGCACTGGGGGCTTCCACTCCCACCGACCTCTTGGAAGCAAATAACACACATACAATCACTGGTTACACCCTTAAACTAAAATTTGGGAGACACTGCTCTGATGAACATATTATCGCATTAAACCGACTATCTGCTCTCCTAAACCCAGATTCAGCGACTGTGACCACGCAAGACATAACTCGAGAACTGCACCGTAGCAAGGGATGTAACACCTTAACTGAAGACAGAAAAGTAAACACAGCTCCATTGGCCATCGAGGGCTTGTGCCAGGCATTTGAACAAGAAAGGACAGAAAGACAAGCAACCATTTGTGTACGCACACTACGCCCAGCACCTAATACCCTCCCAATGCCTACACACACACCGCTCGACGCACCCCCAACCTTTCAAAGACACCCTATAACTCTTAGACGGGTGATGAACGGCTAGCCCACCCCTGGCATCATACACAATAATGTCCAAAGATCCAACCAAATTTTGTCACAACAGCCCCTACAAGGATCCCATACAGAGGCAATGGACATAGAGGAGCAACCCACTAAAAATATCAGACCTGCAGCGGTCGGTTCAAAACAAATACGACCTCAAAATGTTGCGACCACACCTAGGCAAACCCGTGCCATGACCAGGCAGGAACTACCCTGTACATCTGCTGCTAACAATAGATTAGCGAGCATGAACAGAAAGCGCACACACCAGGACCCTGATGAGCATGACGCATCTCAATCAAGACAGCTTCAAGGCAATGCTAACAAAACTGGACGATCGGAAAATCTGCACCAGTACTCCCAAGGACAACCTGATGCTGATGATGTTAACTAATTACAACATGCTCCCCAGCATCAAAGTCCAGGATGTTCACAAATGCAAACACGCTCCATGACTCAGAGGTATGAGACTCAAGATGCTAATGCAGAAGACTGCCATATCAAGAATGCTTGCAAGAAACGCCCATGTTCCGCAAGGACACCACCTGAACCCCCCTCAGCAACCCAGGATAGCAAAATACAAAACACTACACAAAGGAAATCATAAAGGCTAGCAGAGAGACAACAAACACTCGCCCCACAGGCAAATGAACAGCCGCCCAAGCCCAAGGGGAAAAAGCGCCAACAACCATCAGAATACAAATTACACAATAATGACATATCGTACTGTGCGGTACAACCCCTTGACCCTGAAAATAGGGCAACCTCTCTTTGGGACTACAAGAAGGTTTGCGTTGCGGGAACTTTCAATGACCCATCTGATGCTTTTAATTCTATGTACCAATACCATCTGCAAGCTGCAAAAGTGGTAGACCATCGCCTGCACGTCAACAACAAACGCAGAGCAGATGAAACAGAAGCCAAAGACCAAGAGCAGTACCTCACACACTATGAGCCCTCGATAATAGAAAAAATGGGCTCTTCGTCTGCTTAAAGCCGACAAAATCAGAACCATCATCAGCACGGAGCCTATTGCCCGCATAGATGTGGAAGATGCCGGGGTGAGATCTGCTGTGACCCAGGAACACATGAGGAACACACAGAACAAGGAAATCTACCTACCACAGATATGTACCAATGCAGCGTATGAAACCGCACCTACCACTGGTCATGTCTAAAAAAGCTCCAATGCTACAAGGAAAAAGACAGAAGTAACATAGATGCACAGTCTGACTGGAGCTGTCCTGCCTGTCACGACCTCTTCCTAGACGAAAAAAAGCTAAGTCACATGCATCACAACACGAACTGCTCAAGGTAACCTGGAGCCCCACCTGGGAGCCAAAAGAACTACTGCACTCATGGGCAAGCTTTTTGCAAATGATTTAAATGTATGAAGCTAAGCAAATTGCACCCCCCCTTGATGAAAGACTTGACAACCTAGAGAGGCAAGGTTTTTGCACATCAATAAATCATAGCAGATGGAAATCCACACAAGGCAAAGAAATAAGGTCAAAGGCCTGCTTCGGTATGCAGCCAACCAATCCACATGTGGACATCACTCCCACGGGGCACTATGAAGTTTGGATCAGAACGGTGGACCTTGTCCGCCTGAAAGATGATATTGCGCAAAACAGATCGCCAATGATAAACGCCACACACAAGGCTTCCCTTCCAAAATTGTATGAAGCTAGAGCGGCCTGCATATGTAAGCCAGATGGCAAATGCATAGGCATGATGACTCCTGAGCGCTTGCACCTTCCATGAAGCTCAGAAAAACGGACTACACAGAGATATGTCTTCTCCTGTTCAATGTCTAGCCTCTGAAATTGCGGGTCTGCTTCCAAGACCACCAAGCACGCCTCAAAACCCCTAAGGCAAGCCAACTAACACGAGAATCCTACTCCCGTATCCTACCCCAACACAGCATTGCAGCACCTCAACAATGCGCCATGGTCTCAAAAGAAAAAATGGCGTCTGCTCTGGACTTTGATCCTGGGAACTCCTCATATTGGAGCGAACGTCATTGTGACATTGTCTTTGGTGCCAATTATAATGCATTTGCCACCAAGTTTACAGGTTTCTCAATCTGCCACCCAGTGTATGATGACACAAAAATGCTCAAGTGCGCAACACTCCCTACGATCTGCGATGTGTAGCGAGCTACCAACAGCCACCTTCTTATTTCTACCCAACTGGGAAAACAAGAGCATCAATGCCTACAGAGCATTGGTGTGAGATAACCCAAAATACTGCACCACGCTTGGCTTCATTTCCAAGACAAAACTCACATATGCAGTGCCAATCTCGTAGACGGGTGTACAACGTAATTTCTCCAACCACACCTGGAGCATGGATATTATTGCACAACAGCGTTTAACTGATGCCTCACCGAATTGGCTGCAAACACTGCAAAGGAGTATCTTAGAAGCAGTTTGGGAAAAAAATCAGTACCTTGCAAGAGAGGACACAGACCACATCACCAATCATGTTTGCCCCCAGTACTTCAAATCAAAAAGAGAGGACGTCACTGGCCAGGAAAGAGGCCAAAACAATAACGTTCACCTCCAACCATGGGACGATAAGCAGTTTGAATCGAAGTGCCCCAATTGGAAATAATGGGCATACACGGACGGAAGCTGCATAGGCAAGGCCGAAAACTTTGTAGGCGCAGGGGTCTACTGCCCTTGAACCAAAGCTGAATGTTATGTGGACTCAAAAGGCGTGGGAATGACAAACACCATCATTAGAGCTGAGCTCACAGGGACAGCAGCAGCGCTTACCAATAAGTATACCCAGATTGCAACGGACAGTGCATGCTCCCTAAGCCAAATTAGAAAACAGCTACTCTTCCCTGAAATGCAACGAGACCATATACACTCAAATCTGCTAGAACAAATTGTATCTATGATTTATGCTTCACCAGAACCTATCTGCTTCTATAAAGTAAAAGCCCATAGTGGCATTGCCGGAAACGAATGTGCAGATGCAATTGCCAAACACTCTGCCTTACATGACGGAGGTCATGACATGCACTTTCAGCCTCCAGCTCCAGACAGTAATGCATACACACATCTTTACTGGCTTGCGGCTAAAGACACCGATGATAATCCCAGCGGAAGAGGGACAACTACACCTAGGCTTCGTGCACTCTGATTATAAAGGCCAAGCTGGAAAGAACAGAAATGTGCAAATCACACAGATGGGGAGTATCAAAACAAACACAGGGTATTACAGCTACTGGAAAGACCTTAGACCTTTGGTCAAACCACAAATGCTTTCTGAAACAATAAAATTCTTCAAAAAGCGTAATGTTTTGAGGTAGTACACTGGTACAAATTTAAATCAAAAATACGCCTACCGGTACGGCTTCTCTCCCAATGCAAACTGCCCCATCTGCCCTTGCATTGATGGTGCGCTTCACATACTCTCAGGTTGCCAACGCATTAAAATGAGGAACATGATTATTAAACGCCATACTACGGCAAGCGTGCTGATCGTCCAAGCCCTACAAAAGGGACCATGCGATGCCAACCAAACTGCCTACACTGATGTAGGCAGCGCAGATAAACTATCAGAGCAAGGCCTAGATCTCAGAAACACTGCCAACAAAACACTGCCCTCTTGGATGCTTCCAAAACTAACAGCACATGCTTTAAAAGCCTCTTCTCGTCCTGACGCCATCCTACTTCTACCTAGCACTGTGTGCTCCGTGTAACAACAAACAACAAATAACAAAAACTAACAAAACAAATAACAACAAATAACAAAACAAACACAACAAGACAAACACAACAAATAACAAACAAACAACAAACAACAAATACCTAGCACTGTGTATCCTCTTGTGTAACAACCCGCAACCCAAACTTTCAACAGCTTGCTAAAGACAAGAAATTGAATCCAAACCAGTGGGAGGTTCACCTGATTGAGTTTAACTTCTGTGAAGACACTACTCCCCAACTCCAAAAAGCAAAAGCACAGCACAGCATGCTTATGGCTTATGGCAAACCTAAACAGACAAGGATGTAGGGAAATCAAGCTTCACGTGATCCTCGTTGGAGCTATGGGTACTATCTACAAAGGCTATACAGACAAACCTCTGGCAGACCTTTATCTGGATTACCATATTATCTAAAAATTGACACACAAACTGAACGAACACTCCATCAGACATGCATCTGCACTCATAAAAACAAGGTAGCTATGCACTGCAATACAACACAAGCAACAACAGTCAAGGATTGGGTCCGAGTGCTACGGCACACAACCCCCCTGACCCACATTAATTTCTTTTAATTGTTTGCGTGGTGGGGGGTTGCCTGGTGTGGGCACCTGCTAAGTAACCCCCTCCCTTAATCATGCTGGCTGTGTCATCACTACCAGCGGAGTCTTTTCTTCTTCTTTTTCTTTAGGCTGCACCACAAATATCTGATTGGTTCAAAAAAGTCCTCAAACGAGTTGGGCTATCCTCATACTGAGGTGGGAAGACCAGCTGGCGGTGCTGTGTGAAAATGCTAACAAGATGTTCATGCGGATAGTCCAGCAAAATGTGTTCCTCATCCTGAACAGAGTGCCAGTCACATTTGTCACAGATCCTGGGCTCATAAGGCCTTAGTACTTCTATCCCTGTTATGATGCATTCTTTGGACCAGAAAGTTATGACCAGAAAGGCGAAGGCAAGAAAGTGCACGGCTGATGAGAACGTTGGAAATATCCAAGCGAAGGTAGATAGGTAATACAGGCTTGTGGTTTCTTTTTCTGTCATCCCACGAGCCAGGAGCAATCCCCAAAATTTCACCAAAATGTGTGTGATAAGTCCTCGTAATTCTGCTGGAATGGTGATTATCACGTGGTGTCAAATTGCCAAGTTCTCTCCAGCTCCCAATGATACGTTTGCGCAAAGGGAGCTCAAACTGTTATAAATTTTGACATCCGATGGATTAGAACCTCTGAGACCTGATGGAATCTGATCTTCACGAAAGCGAATGAAACCTCGCGAGCTGCACTCTCACCTTGGGCTACTCGTCACGGAAATGAAGTAGCCTTACATGCAATTTCTTTTGTTTAGCCAGGTTTAGTTTCAGGCTTTTTCCAAACTTCCGCTGAGATGCCCTTTGAGGCATATATAGTGATGTAACCTTACCTTACCTTACCTTACATGCAATCCTGCTAGGAGCGCCTACAGGCACCATTTACAGACACCATTATTAAGAGCCATACAACTAACCACTGCAAAAGGTCACCGTTACAGCACCTACGAGAGAACTTAGCTTACATTGGAACCGCAACAAAACCATTCAAACACAGAAACATTAAACGCAACCCCCCAAAATATCTGAGCAACAATGGTACTCCTGGTGGTGTGCAGGCTTCTGACTCCCAACCACCTGATCCCCACTGATCATTTTTGTTCTCCTGATGGGATGTTGTGTGTCTCTTCATCCATTGGGTGGTGCAAGACACAAAACAACATCCTTTCCTATTCCATGCCAGTAATGTTTACACTAGGAACCTGCATTCTTTTACTGTTCCTTTCTTATTGCAAAGAATGAGACAGCACAACAACTAACCGGCATATCCAGCTTACCTATTGAAGAAGACATACTCCCATCTGTCAATCAACTAAAAACTGCTTGTCACACAATTCATCGCTGCCACAGATTGGGTGTGACAGACACAAATCTCGCCCATGCCACTGATAGTGCGTAACAACTTAGTGATAGCAAGGTGGTAAAGCCTTTTAGGTAACAGTGCCAGATAGACTAGAGAACCAATGGATGCAGAGAGTTACAACATCCATCTTGAACATGAAGAGTTAAAACTGGGGATGAATTTTCTGGGAGGCAGAAGCCTGTACACCACGAGCAGTATTGAATATGTCTGTGTAGAATAGAACCCGCGCTACTGGCCAGGATCATAATATATTACTTTTATCTACCCATGGAAAAAGCACTACTGCCTACCAATGGATATAAATACATAGTTTTGTCATGCATCACACTGCTAAAACGTTCCAGAAATGCTGCGCATTTGGATTACATGTTACATTACTGAGCGCCCCCCCAGGAACCAGCACTCTTGTCGCCTGGGACTTCGTGGTCAGCGGGGAGGGCACGAGACTCATAGACCGCCTCAACAGCTACGCGTTTTCTCTGTGGTGCAAGGGAGTGAAATTATAGGAAAAGGGAAAGTGAGCGCTGTTTGCACGGAGCCATATGAAGGCAGTGTACGAGATGCATATTATTATCGATATGAGTTGAAGAGAGCTGAACAGCCAGCAGCACCAAATGAGGTAAGATCACACCATGTATAATGTATATCATGTATGCCTGCCAACCAATTAACAAAAAATCCGCAACAATGCCACAAAGTACCTCTGCAAACTCTCCCTTTAGGCCTACAAAGTGGATCTCTGTGCAGTGTGCTCCGAAATTGCCGGTAAAGAGGACGTCAAGAGTGTGGACTCCGCTAAATTTGGACACCTGGAGGGCGTGGGAGGTAAGGAGCAGGTGTCAACAAAAATTGACTACCTGGTGAGCTTGGTTGAGTGGCTCGTAGCTACTCAGGATCGGCCACACCAATCAAAACGCAGTCAGGGCAGCTGCAGGGCTTATTGGCATGACCCATTTGTTCAGTGCAAAGCGCATTTGTCGTTGCTGAGGACCAGCTGATCCAGATAGCAGGCATCTATACTTCAATTATTAGTTGTTCCTGGGTTCCCACCCTGTTAACAATACCAGCTGTCCCTTGGCAGTTTGCACATCCCTGGACACGGACAATCGCAGTCCTAGCGTGTAAAATTGGCCAACATTCACTGCACCTCACCTGTGTGGGGTACTCCAGCACCCCCCCTGCATTTTCTGGCTGCAGTTCCCACTCTTGCACAGCTGGCATACGCTCGGCAGCAGCAAAGTCGATGTCATCTCGATTCACCCATCTGTCCACAAGATCATTCAGGAGCGCACAACATGGATGGTCATCTTTTTAATACATGTTTGCATGTTCGTCTGCGTAAAGGTGGTACGCTAAACGGGGTTTTGCAATCTAAAAATAGCCAGGGTGTTGACAAGGTAAGGCGATCTGAAATCTTGCCAGCAAAGTCAAAATTATTCGTCTACGAAACTCGCTCACGCTAGCAGGACTCCTCACACTTTCATCTTGCTCGGGCTCTTTGCGGGATCTTGCCCGCCTATGACACTGATGGCTTTCAGTTTTACAGCCCCATCAAATCTGCACGTGACCAGACATGTTGACAGATGTTTCAAGTTCGCAAAGCATTATGCACCCAATTTCGCAAAGCATTATGATGTTTCAAGTTCCCAAAGCATTATGCACCCAAGTTCGCAAAGAATTATGCGTCCACAGTTGTGTGTATAGGTAATTCAGCAACGAGCGAGAAGGTACTGGCAGATTTTGCCTATTACAGCCATAGGATTGCAAGATCCGCACGCACGGGATGTGCAGCAGCAGCTCTGGGTCATCCTCATTGCTGCACAATGGAGCTTGAGTTGGCTCCAGTCTGATATCCCAAGACTTGAGTACATTGCGGCAGGTGCCTGGTGTGGCCTCGTTCAAGCAGCGCACCTGTGTAGGCAGTCAGAGAAAGAAACCTGGTGGGCGTTTGTGCGTGTTTTTGAGTGTGTGTTGTGTTGTGTGTGTGTGTGTGTGTGTGTGTGTGTGTGTGTGTGTGTGTGTGTGTGTGTGTGTGTGTGCGCGTGCGTGTGTGCTTGTGTGTGCGTGCGTGCGTGCTTGTGTGTGCATGTGTGTGTGTGTGTGCGTGTGTGTACGTGTGGGTGAGTGAGTGAGTGGGTGGTTGGGTGTGCGCGTACACACGTGTACCGTTGTCCACGGCACTGTATGTGATGGTCCACTTACATTAGTCAGGTCTACATGCTTGTACAGTGAGTACGCTGGACCACATTCAGCTGCTTCACAGTCATGGTCGTGTGCACAGCATGCCTGGAATTTTGGGGCCATTTGCACTAAATGTTGCAGGAGAAAGATTAGAAATTGTATGTATTTATTACTTGAAATGAGATTTAGGAATTGAATGTCATTTTAGGATGAGCTTGAACTCCTACCTGATTCAAGTTTCCAGAGCTGTTGACTCCCAGGATGGTATGTAGGATTGTGGGGGCACACACATACACACACGCATGCACACACGCACGCACGCACACACACACACACACACACACACACACACACACACACAAACACACACACACACACACACACGCACGCACGCACACACACACACACACACACCACACACACACGCACACACACACACACACACACACACACACATACACATACCAACAAAAAACTCACACGCATGCAATACAAATGCATATACATACAGACATTCACACACACACACACACACAAAGGCACAGCCACATGCACATACATACATACACAAGCATACACACGCACACGGGCACGCACATGCACACATACACAGGCACACACACAACACGTATACATAGAGAGGTACACACGCACATACACACAACACACACTCATACACACATACATGTGCAAACGCATGATGCACAACACACACACAAACACATGCGTACACTCATCGACATGGAGACTTTTATTTTGCCATGCAGGGAAGCAGTTGCGTGCTTTATTCAGACTCGACAGTGATGCAGGGCTGGTGGCCATGCAGGTCCGCTGTGTTTCTGCATTGATTTTTACCTTTGTTTGTGCAACGGATATTTGTCAGTGTGTGTATGCGTTTGTGCGTTTGTGCGTGCAAATATGTAAATGCATGTGAACGTCCATATGTGCACGAGCGTGCATGCATGCGTGCACGTGGGTGTGTAAAATGTGCACGTGTGTGTGTATGTGTGTGTGTGTGTGTGACCAAGTGTGTATGTATATGCAGCAAGTCTATGCAGGATGTTTTTCATGTTTGCGGTCCCTTGATCACACATGCAGGCAGCTCAACGCAACTCAAGCATATCAAACAACGAAGTCAACCGGCAGCTCATGAGGCCATGGGGGGATGTTGTGGCGCCCTACTTACAGGCAACGCCGCACTAAATTTCTCCTGGCTAGGGGACGCATTGGAGTTTCTTCTGATATGTTGCTTGTAGATCATTGCTGCACTGAGGGCTCACCATCCCCACAAGTGTTGCATGTTAGCATGCTAGCGCCTGCCAGATGCTGAGTAATACACGTTGGTGAGATCTTATTCTAGTTTACACACCAGCTACTGTGGTTACAGACAGTCTTTACCAATCATGCTGTTGCTACTTTTCTCTCTCGTCAAGCCCAGTCCTAGCACTAGCTGGCAGGCCATAAACAGCCGCAAAAACGGTAGCTTAGGTCAGATTCTTTCACGCATTGTACCCTTTGTTTTTATCCCTTTGGCTGCCTCTCAAGTCCAATGGCTCCTCTTGTAACGTGCTACGTGCAAGGACCACTTTTGATTGAGCTATTTCCACCTATGTGCCTATGTGCCTATGTGCGTAACTCTAATGAGGTAGATTGGGCAGTAGGGATTTGCTCTGTATGAATGAAATCATTCACCCTGCTACCCGTTGAAGCCTTGCATCCATGTGCTGCTGCACACACTCTGCCCATTGTCTGGGGCAAGCCGAGCTGTCTGCACGCCTCTGGGTATCATCAAAGTAGGGAGATAAAGGCCTGGCATGTCTGCTCAGCCTGCAAGGGTCTTCAGAACTTGATCTTTGAATTGTTTGACTGCTGCATCGCCCACTGGTTCGTGTTACGAAGCAAAACGCGTGTGTGTGTTGCTGGCCCTTGCTCAATGCTGCGCAGGCGCTGGTGAGCATGCAGAAAGGGGATTTGTTACAAGCGTGCAAGGACTTCCGCGAAAGGCATTGCCGGGTAAGAGCAAGTGCTTGTGTTTGTTTGTGTGATGGTGTCCTGCCTCTTAAGAATTGCATGTTAATGTGAGTCTCATGTTCATCTGTATTGTGTTAATCATAAAGGAAGGTCCTTGTGAGGAACAGGCCCAATTTTATAGTTGACGTCAGCTGCTGACAAGAATCTGCCTCAGTTGCTTTGCTTGCCTGCTACTCTCTTCATATACGGAGGTTGAATGTCTAAACCTGCAATGATACCACGCAAAGCCTATAAGCACCAGTACGTTGCAGAAAGCTCAAGCTTGAGCGCGGCATGGGCTTGCATTCCTGTTACGAGTTTGTGAGCCCCTTTGTTTTCGCTGCTTCTCCCTAGGCCCTGCTGGACCTTCTAAGTGAAGAGGTCTGGGTCTTGCCCACTGTGATTGGGAGTGCCTCCACTCTCAAGACACTGTCAGCGCAGGTACGTGTCGTGTGTACGCGTCTGCATACCCGCATTTTTGATGTGTGTGTGTCACACGTACGCAATTGCCTTGAATACACATCTGTGTTAAATTTCATTCCTGTTTGTATGCGTGTGCCTTCTGTGCGTGTGTGTATGCATGCATGTTTGTGCAATCGGGTAAAGCCAGTTTTTAATGCCACTGGCCACTAGCACACCTCTGTATTACCTTATCTAGCATCTTGCCACTGGCGTACCGTATTACCTACCACTAGCCATCAACCACTAGCCACTAGCGTACCTCTTTGTTACCTTGTCTAGCATCTTTTGTCCTTCTTGCCCTCCTTACAATCAATTTTTGCTTTATGTGAAGCGACTGCTGCTGTGCCCTCCTCCTGGAAGGGCCCTAACTTGCCTCAATTCTTCTTCTTTCCTTGGCACTGCAGGCAGATTGCGAGGACCTGAAGCGTGGCGGCAACACTGCCAACTCACAGCTGGCAGCGTGTGCTATGTTGCTGCAGCAGGTAGGGGAACTGCAAACGTTTGAGAGGACGAAACATGCAGATCTGTCTTATCCGCAGGCGATTCCCGTGCACATTTTAGGTAATTTCGTAAGTAATTGGCTTTGATGTCCATTCAGGACAGAGAGGTTCAGGGTCTGGAAAAATATATTTAGAGCACTGTCGCATTGTAGCTAGGGCTTGCACGTCTCATGCATCGATGGCGGGATTCCCATAAGGTCCGGTCTCTCTCCGGGATCCTGTGCCCGTGTAAAATGGTTTATCAGATGTAGGTTTCTCTCCTTTGGCCATGCAAAGCGTTGTCGATGGGGTTATCTAGTGCAATTATTATTGTACGTCACATTTACAAATGAAGGAAATGTGGCACGTTTGACTGTCTGTATTGCCACAATCCTTTTTTTTTGTGCGTGTTTAATCTACTCATGGATGCCACAACCAACTACAACCCACCTTTTTCCAGATGTTTTCAAAAACGGCTGCTGCAAAGGGACAGGCTGCGGAGTACAAGCGTGCAGCAGCAGTTGCTATTGGATGTGTCATGCTCAAGGTGTGGGTGATATGTTTGTCGCCGTTAACACACAAGCGTGCAGCTGTCTACGAATAAAATGTGTTGGGGTTGAGATGCGATAAGGTTAATTGATTTTGCATAGCGCTAGTGTTGCTTAGAATCTCAAGCCAGGAGAATGGCAAGTCGTTACTTGAAAGCCTAATAATACTTACTGCATACAAGCATCATACTGCTATGTCTTGTAGCCTGATACAATGCGTGCCTACTTTGTTCTAGCTGGTATGAGCTGCCTCTGCTTATGTGAAAGCCCCTCCTTGCCTGTAAGTGACGCACAGCTTGGCAGTACTGACATCCTGTACATGTGCAGGTATACTTCCGCTTGAATACCATCACGAATTGCAAGAATGTGACCTCCACAATAGATAACGTGCTCAAGAACTTTGAAACGGCCGAGTTGGCTTATCGAGTGACATACAGGTGTGAGGCCAGGCAGGATGCGTTTCACCAGAGCGCATTTTTAGTTTGTGCAAACAGATTGCAGGCCTGTTTAGTATTTTTCTTTAAGCTACAGGGTTGAGGACGTTTTTTGAAAGGGTGTAAGTCGCATGGTTTGCTCCGTGGTGTATACCGCATTTGAAACGCGCCTGCAATGACAAACGCTCTTTTCTTTCTTCATGCGCTTTTTGGTCATGCTTGTTCAAGATTTGTGTCATGTTTTTTTCAATTCAGCTTGTTACACATCATCACAGCTTGAAGCTGTGCACATCTTTTGCTGAGTCATCTTTAATTATGCCTAAAAAGGAAAAGTCTACGCTTACTTAGCTTCAGAATCATTGGCAAGTCGCACGTTTCACTACCATTGTTGCCTAGGTACTATACGGGGCGGCTGCTGACGTACGACGAAAAGTTTCAGGAAGCGGATGCCCATCTGACTTACGCTTTCAAGAACTGCGACCCACGCGTGCATGAAAACAAGCGGCGTATCCTACGATACCTCATACCTGTGGGTGGTGACATGCATAAGATTTGCAACGCAGAGGGTCACAAGACCATGTACACAGTGTGTGTAAAATACTATAGCAGGGAAGTCTCAAATTCTTCGGTCAGGAAATCTGTTTTCTGCTTGTCGCGACCATGTATCCAATCCTTTTTAATATACAATGTATGATTGCAGCTCTGGCCATCGCATGCTGATATCTTCTATGCGTCCGTGCTCGGTCCTTGGGATGTCAGTAACACACCCCACAAGCCCCATAATTGATCAGCCAGTGCAACTGAATTGATTCACGCACTCATGCTTGTGTCACCTGTTCAATCACACTTCTTTGTGCATTGTGATAGTGCAATTTAATTTGTAAAATGTGCTCTTTTTTTGCCTTTGTTTTCTGTGGTCTGTACAGACGACCTAAATGCTGTATTAAAACACAGGTTTCCAGCTGGTCTAGGAGATGCTGTTTAGAGTGGTGTCTAAAAAAGTAGACACGCTCGCACGCATGTCCCTAATTTGGCATCTGCACGCACGCTCACACATAGTTACCCACATAAGCGCAACCTCTGAAATGCTCCAGGTAACGTCCCCATCTAAAGTCTATCAAAACGCGCCTAGTAATTGGTTCACAGGTGCGCATGCTACTAGGCATCCTGCCCAGTGACCAGCTGCTGTCCCAGTACCGACTGACGGAGTATGCTGACATCGCCACAGCCATGCGCACGGGAGACGTGGGGCTGCTAATGCGGTGCATGGACTCAAATCAGCTGGCTTTTGTGCAGGTGCTTTGTGTGCTTGTGCGTATACCTTTCTAGTTATGCCCTTCAAATGATAAGTTGCCAACGTGTCATGACTGTCGTGACAGTTAATGTGTTGACAGTGTTGACGCAATTTGATGCTCAATGTTCGTGTTGGTGTCCAATCACCCATATTTATTTAACTAGTGCGTGCATGTCGTAGCAAACATAAGTCAATGTGCGCAATCTAAACCCACATGCTACTGTTCTGTCGCTCAGAGTACGTTGACAGCAGCACTCCATCATTGAGGTTGTGGGCTCCTTGCTGTCGGTTTTAAATGTTTCTAATATTTTGTTGGGATACCTGTGGAGTTATAAGATAGTAGAGGCTCACACGGTGTACTGCCTTGTCCATAATCCATAGTACTCTGCCCAAGGGTGTTTTGAACATATTTGTGTGGTATTTGGTACCTGCCTTGCTCAAAGTGTGGCCGCATGGTTTGGGAACACCTTGCTTGTTCTACTCAGCATCATAAGTGCATTTGACCTTATTTCATTCACCGCCCTTTGTTTTGTTAATTGTCCCTCCTCTGCAATCTGCTCGATTTCAGGCGGGAACGTACTTGTTATTAGAGAAGCTGCAGCTAGCAACTTACCGCCGACTCATAAAAAAGTGGGTACCCAGCGCTTACACTTCCAGTCTTTCAAGTACTCTTGCAAGATTGCTCAGCGCATTTCTGAATTACCTGGCCAATGCTTTTCATCGACTTATCCTTTTGTCTGGTAAATTTAAGCCTTGGATTGCACCAAAAAGCGTGGCGTTTATGCTTATCAACCAAGCTACTCTGGAAGTCACTTTCTGTCAGGCCAGCCATCCCTGTGAGAGTTCTTGCCCCAAAGCAGAAAAGTACATTTACGTATGTAGGAACCTTAATTAGATATATCTAAACACCCCTGCACACTCAGTTTGTGGCGGGAGGTGCCCAGGTGGGCAAAGTGGAGATCCCTGCCAAAAAGTGGATATCTAAAAGCTCCTTCCCGGTACCATCAGCTTACCAGGGGTGTTTGTAATAATGTTGGGGACATGACGTGAAGGTCCGGGGGTCTGGGGTGAAGGTCGGTTTTGGACCCCCTTTTGGCAGGGAAACTACAAAATGCAAAGACCTTTTACTATTTACTACACTTGACAGAATCCGGGTGCGTTGCTGGACCAAGGTGTAATACAACAATGTTCTTTCCTCTGCATGAAGTTTGAAAGGGTTGGTCTGTTATGTCCCTGGAAGGGATCTACTGCAAAAGAGAGCAGATGGCATTGAAAACCTCAGCTATCGCTGCCCACCACAGCATTCCAGACCATTTTCCTTGACAGGGCATGCCTTAGGAGCATACTATAGGCTCCCGACACTCAAGTGGTGTCCAGAAAGCGTGTTTCCAGGGTTTCCAGAAATGCACCATTTTTGCCCCAGGCCCACGCACTAAGTCCTTTAGGGGCATTTCCAACCCTTCTTTTTTGCTTTGATGGGTATGGTTTGACCCTAAATCTATGGGAACGAGAGAATTGGTGAATTTCAGACCAAAACCCGCATTTCTACACCCATGCCACCTTTCTGGCAGGGAAATGGCGCAAGTTCAGCCCCCACTCACACCCTTGACCCCAAAATTATTGATTTTTATGCAGAATCGTTGCATTTATGTATAGAATCGATTGTGTGACCTCAGATGTGCATTTCAGAAAAGGGGCATTGAATTCCCTCTTTTTGGGTGGGGCTGACTGCGCTGTCATTGGTCATTGGTAATGCCGGTTAGCCTGTGGCCTATTTGATAACCATGGAATTGGTGTACATCATCTATTTTAATGCAAATTCCATTCAGTCTATGAAAACTCTGCAGTTCGATACAAATATTTTTTGGCGAAGCCCCCCTCTTGGGGCGTGAGCCCCTAGCATTGACTCCTTCCCACCACACTTCACCCAGGCCTCCCCAGGCCCACCCAGGCCACCCCACGGGCTGAAACTTGACATAGGCTCCTAACCAAAACCTTAATCGTGTCATAAAAATTCTTTGACCCTGGGGTGCGGTGAAGAGAAAGAGCAACATTTTGTTTTTTGGGGGCCAGACCTCCTCCCCAGGCCCACCCAGGGCACCTCCCGGGGTGAAACTCAACATAGGCTTGTAACCAAAACCCGTTCCAGGCCAGATAACTTCTGGGACCTTGGGGTGCTGGATGTCAAGTTTTGGAGCAAAACATTATGTCCAGGAAGCTGCCCAGGATTCCTCGGCCAGGCCCCCGGACCACTTCCTGCTGGTGCAGTATCCATCAGCACACTTCACTGGCTGCAGAAGCTGTGTCGGGGGCCCTCGGTTGTGTTCCGGCTGCAAAGTTAACGATTGATCATGCAAGCAAAATCAAGTAACTTTGATGGGCTATATAATTTTAGTTTAGTCAGAAATTCATTACGCGCGGAAGTTTGCTTGGACAGGACCCTTCAGGAACCCGGTCCGTGTTGGCTTGGACTGTTCACGGGGCATGGAGCGCATGGTGCAGTGCTTGCCGCACACTGTGTTGAAGCAGAGTTCAGACATCGTGGCCAGCCCGGGCACCATGCTTGCACCTGCCCTCTCAACAGACAGGGAACAGCAGCAGCAGCACACCCTTAAGGTTGCTCCAACACAGCGTCCTGCACACCACTGCAGCATCTGTGGGGCAGCAAGGCACACACACACAGGCGTGCACACACACATGCACGCACACACACGTGCGCACACACGCACACACACACACACAAACACACACGCACACGCACACACGCGCGCACACACACACTCACACGCACACATGCATTTGCACGCACATATTGCGCGCGTGATGGGCTTCGCCAAATTTTCAGCGTCGCTAGCGACGCTCCCACACCTGTCCCTTTCATTCATGCATCCGTCCAAACATCGATGATTAAATAATTCATTCATCCATCAAAAAGAAACATGTTGTCACAATGCGCATTTCCAGGCAAGTGCACCGTTCTGAGACGCGGAAATCCTTCCGTAATTCATCAAACTCCTAAGTACTGCTTGTGGGTCCCTGGTGCACTCAGGTGCGCTTTGGTGCACGCGGCTATGAACCCTGGGCCCAAGGCAAGCCAAGTGCCTGTGTCTCTTTTCCAAGCAGCGTTACAGATGCAGGGCATCATAAAAGATGACGGTGAGTGTGAGTGGGAGAAGGCTACAGATCTCTGCGGCTCTGATGCAGGTTCTCCTCTTCCAAACAGACGCAGGCTTCAATGATCATGACACATGATGGTGAGTCAGAAAGACTGCTGCATTTGTTTGGGCTTTGGCTCTGGTCAAACACATGGGGCAGGATATGGATGAGGGGGTGCAAGAAAAGGAAGTGTTTTCCCTCTTACTACCACAGCTGTAATTCTTGTAGATCCCCTCACAAATGACATAGTATGAGGAGACATTCAACTTTTGAACAGAATATCTCATTCCACAGGCATTTTGATTGCCTAAATTTAAGCAAGTCGTGTACGTCTTATATCCATCACATCTTATTCATTGGCCTGAAACCATAAGCTTGACTTCCTTTGCAAACCCTTGCACCTAAAGTTGACGTGAGCGTGAATGTTCTTTCCCCCTTCGTATTTAAGAACCTCTTGCAAGGAACAAATGGAATACATCTGTAATTCCTCCTGCCTACTGAATGAGCCGTAACAGAACATTTGTAATGAAAAGGGATGATGCCAATAACTCAGGGTTTTTCTATGCTGATTCAGGCTACATGGCCTTCAAGGGTTGTTGTTTGCTCAGTTTTTTCAAGCGAACCTATATTTTTAAGTGTAGTTAAAAGCTGCAAATAAAACAGGAAACTTGGAGGTTATATTCTCTCTGTTGCGTCACCCTTCAGATTCAAAATCTGCACATACACACAGACACACACACATACACATACACACACGCCGCACATACAACAAACGTTTACTCATGTAAACACACACAACCAGTTGTGCTTTTGGGAATTCCGCTGATGGTTTACTGATCATATACACACACAACCAGTTGTGCTTTTGGGAATTCCGCTGATATTTTACTGGTCAATTAAACTTGGAATGGGTTCCAAAATTGAAAATAAGGTGTTGGGGACTACACCTCTTTGCTCCCCAAACATTTTGGAATTGTCATCTTGCAAAGCAATTCCTTTGCGCAGGACATGTGAGTGCACATCTTGTTTGAAGCATTTAAGCAACCATCCCATCGAATAGGGCTATGTGGATGATTCATCCGTCCAGGAACAGCATAAGATGGACATCAAATGTGTTATTTGTGCAGAAACTAGCCACCTCTTTGTTTCTGATATTTATTTCATTCGTGAGGACATAAACTCTAAGAGATGATCTGAGGCACCTGAGTGTCTACTGTAAATAGCACAGCAGGATGAGCGTGGTTTTTTTAAATCACACTATTAGGAACAGTACGCTATCACATGGCTGAGCTATTTCAGGCACACACATTCAACAACCGCCTCACTTACGCTCACTTTTTTCCATCCTTGCATACCTTAAAAAGTTGTGTACTATACATTTGCCTCATTGCCGCGCAGCTGAACTGCAGTGCTTGTTGGCCAACCTCATCTACCGCAAGTTCATCAAGGTGCGTTTGACCTCAGCATGTGCGTTGAGTGTAAAGAACAATTTCATGCAGGCAGTGTGTGTTCTTGCACTGTGTAAAGGGGGAAAACAGGTTTGATGCAGGCAGTGCATGTTCTTGCATTGTGTCAAAAGCAAGAAATAATGTTATGCAGGCAGTAATCATCAATTTCCACGTTAATAAGGAGAACAAAGCCACTTTAAGCCCGTGATTTCTTCATCGCAGCAGACCAAAATTTTCCAATGAAACATCTTGGGTCCGACAAAGTACCAAAGCGGAGAAGAGTCACAGAGGGACTGCAGTTCCCACAGGTTTTCAAAAGAGTACGGTTGGTCAGAACCATACATATAAAAATTCGGGTATCTGGATACGCCGTATAACCGTATCCGTTTATGAAATTTTCTGACCGTATCCGTATCCGTTACACGAGACATAGTACGTGATACTACATAAACATAATCTTCTCTAAAAGCTTTTTGTTGATAAAGTTGTACTGTTTCGTATTTAAAATCCTCCAAATTAGCTAATCGAATTAAATGTTGACTAACAACTGCTGGATCTGCTCTGCTAGCAATGACTGTACATGGATTTTGGCCGACCGTATATACGCCGTATATGGACCGTATTTGCAGGTGGTGCAGGGTTCGGTTTTCAGCAACATCATTGCTCTTTTTGGTCAATTTTTTTTTTTCTCGCGCCACTCTTAACGAGCTCTTCCTTTGCTTCCCTTTTCTATTGATGCATGTGTTATGCATTAATAATTAGGTGTTGGTAGTTATGGTAGTTGAACTCCCTTTTGCACTGAAAAGGCCTTTTTTTGGTCTTTTTGACTTGAAGCAGGCCTAGCTCCCTAACAGGGATGTACATCCCGTCCGGGAACTGGAATAAACAACAAAATTTTGGGCTGTCCCGGAGGGGCAGCCCAAAGCCGCCCGTGCAATTTCCGGGAGACCCGGTAAAAATTAATATGCAGTTCCGGGTAGTTTGCAGTGAACTTTGGGAATGACAGTGAATGTCACTGTGAGAATGGGAAGAAGAGGGAAAGGTCAGCCAGCAGAAAGGGGGAGGGGCCAGCCAGCAGAAAGGGGAAGGGGTCAGCCAGCAGGGCCCTTCCTCCTAACCAGGCCTCCCTACGAAGCATGCGAGTGCTGGGCGTGAACGCTCTCATCTTGCTTGGCAGGCACCTTGGCAGCTTGCACCAAAGATTGACTCTAGAAGCCCGCTCCTCCTCCCCTTGCTCCCCCCCCTCCCCCTGCCTTTGGCTCTGACGAGGCCTCAACCAGCAGCCATGCGCGAAGCTCGAGCAATGTCTAGTGGTCTAGTGCATGCGAGCACACACACATACATACTCACATGCTCGCATGCATACACACACATGCTCGCATACATACACATACACACATACACGCACACACATGCACATATATACACACATGCATATACGCACATACGCATACACGCGTACACACACACGCATGCACACGCACGCACAAACTCACGCACACACACACGCACGCACACACACACAAACACACATGCATGCACACGCGCACACACACGCACACACACATACACACACACACAAATATGCACATACACACACATGCACATATACACACACATGCATATACGCACATACACACATACGCACACACACAACACACACACATACGCACGCACACACACGCACGCACACACACACGCACACACACACACACAAAGCACACACACATGCACACGCACGTACACACACGCACGTACACACACACACACACACACGAAACACACACACAAACATACACACACATACACACACATACGAGCCTCTAGCGATGGCAGTGAGTGCTTTTGAAGGCGTAACGATTTAGCAAATTTTCCAATTTGTAAACCGAAGCCCTTGACTCCTTCAGTGCTTGAAGAAGAGTAACATCGCGCTTGGGGATTTTTGGGGCTGAGCCACCCAGGGCGTAGTCCCCCTTATGTTTGGTCCACTTGCTGAGTCACCACGCTGAAAGAATAGAGCTTTGAGCCTCCCAGGCCACCTCAGAGTGTAAAAATTGTATGAAATAGAAGCTAATTTTGCGCTGATTCCGGAACACCCCGGTCAAACCCCCCTCCACTCGTGTCTTCAAGGGGTCGCGTGTCACTGTTCCCCTCGGGATTCAATTGGTTTTATCATATATTTGGAATGTTTCCCATCATATTCTTAGCCCTTCTTCAGTGGTGTTTGTTGAGTGTGGTAGAAGGCCGACCAATCCCAACACGCTAGCAGCGCTTGCAGCAGCAGAGCAGAGACGGCAGCAGCTTCACAGCACTTGGACAGGTGAGCAAGGGTTTGGGAGAGGACTTACGTCCAGCACTTGGCACTGCGCTTGGAGCAACAGTCTCAGCCTGGCAATGCCACTCAGCAGGCACAGGAAGCAGCATCCCAGTCAGAGGTGGTGGCTCTGAACAATCGTATGGAGCTCAGGCGTTCAGAGGAGCAGTTCAGAAGGATTGCAGCCCCCCTGAATTGCTCGCTCACATGACACACAGCTGTTGAGGTGTATATTGGAGGTCTGACACACCATTGGCAAGCAAACAGCTACAGACATGGTGTGGTATGACAGGGGCTGTGCAAATGTAAGAGCGCAGCCCCCCCTGAATTGTCTAACATTAGAATGCCGCTCTTCATTGCAAAGACCAGGCTGCCATCTCAGAAATGGTTGAACAGGAGCAGTGGGTTGCAGAGGGAGTGCCCCCCCTGAATTGCTCTCACTAAGTTAGGTACAACTTCAATGCAGCGCAGGCTCCGCCCCATTTTTTGTGATCCATAGGATCACACCCACTTGTTTAACACCCTGTATAATTCTAAAAGCAGTTCCGGGAGACCCTGAAACATTTTACAGGCTGTTCCGGGTTAACTTGAATAATTTAAGTACCCTGTGTACTACCCTGCTCCCTAACCATTCATTTTTAGGTAAATAACATTGGGTCATGTATACTCGGCTCCTCAAGAGCTGCAAATTTTTTCTGGCTAAGAAGAGCAGAAGGAGCATGCTGGGAATTGGACCCAAGTCTCACTGCAAATACGGTCCATATACAGTCATCCAATTTTTATACAGATACGGTTGGGAGCTTCCAAATACGGTATCGGTTATACAGCGTATCAAAACACGCTGCATTTATGTATGTACGGTTTGGGCCAACCCTAGCCGTTCCTCATTTTTGCAGGGATACGTGGCTTACCGCTCGCGCGTGGTGGTGCTTGCAAAGACGGACGCTTTCCCTGACTTGAAGCTTGTACACCTAGCAGATCCGTTTAGCCTTGGATAGGCATATTGCTAGACGTAAACCAATTGTATGCTGTTGCGTGTCTCTTTGCTCTTGCCCTGCTCCAAAACGATCTTCTAAACTAAGCCTAATAATTAGTCAGACAGAAGCCAGGTGTATGACCTGCGTGCAATTAAGCTGATTGCCTGCTTCTTCACTACACATAAGGGGAAGAGAAAACTAGACAGGCAGGGCAGTGTAAACGCTACAATGGTTACAATGGTTACAATGGGGGGTGACCTTCAGCCAGGTAGTTTGGCTGATCGGCTGCTGACTGGTCTCGGCCAGCCACAAATAAATCCATAAGCTCAGAAAGAAAAAGTCAATTGTTCTGCTGAGAAAGGAAATCATGAACAAAGTTGGTGTTGACCTGTTGCAGCAAAAAGGGTTGGGCTGCTGAAAAGTCCTCAAAAAAAGGTGAAAACAGAAAGGAAAAGTGTTTCCTCAGCTCACAAACTCGATGGTCGATGGTAAACGCTACTGTCATGCTGCGTTACACCACCCATTGGATGTAGAGCCAGCCCACACAACATCCAACCTATAGAATGGACAGAGGGAAGGGCTAACCAAAAGGAATCAGCCACGTGGTCAGGAGGCAGAGGCCTGCACGCCAGAGGCATTGTTGCAAAGATTTTTAGGGGGGCTGTTAAAAATGCTGGCTATGTGGTGATTATTGTGAACAGCATGGCGTACAAGCTTGGCTTTCCCATGAGTGTTGTGGCATCCAGACCATTATTGTCTGCTTGCCAATGGTGTGTCAGTCCTCCGATGTGTACCAAAACATCAGTTTGCAACACCAGACCCAAGGGCACAGCTGCAAGCAGCCAGAAAATTATATAAAATTTGTGTATGTTGCATGACATCGCTCTTTTGTACAAAGGTAAGGTAAGGTTACATCGCTATATGTGCCTCTGGGGGGCATCTGAGCGGAAGCTTGGAAAAAGCCTGAAACCAAACCAAAAAGATATCAGAACAAATCAAGGGAAAAGGGCTGGGCACTCAGCCACAAAAGAGGCTACACCATAAATATTAGGTTGGTTCAAAAAAGTCCTCAAACGAGTTGGGCTATCCTCATACTGAGTTGGGAAGACCAACTGGTGGTGCTGTGTGCGAATGCTAACAAGATGTTCATGCGGACAGTCCAGCAAAATGTGTTCCTCATCCTGAACAGAGTGCCATTCACCTTTGTCACAGATCCTGGGCTCATAAGGCCTTAGTACTTCTATCCCTGTTATGATGCATTCTTTGAACCAGAAATTTATGACCAGAAAGGCGAAGGCAAGAAAGTGCACGGCTGAGAACGTTGGAAATATCCAAGCGAAGGTAGATAGGTAAGGTAAGGTAAGGTAAGGTTACATCGCTATATATGCCTCTGGTGGGCATCTGAGCGGAAGCTTGGAAAAAAGCCTGTAACCAAACCAAAAAAACGCTAGAAAAATCAAGGGAACAGGGCTAGGCACTTAGCTACAAAAGAGGCAAC
>Ga0307942_1000131_pt1 | contig 41743 bp, 39 predicted proteins | sample OrgLakmetagen175_FD_201846 | JGI IMG/M metagenome (GOLD analysis project Ga0307942, IMG submission 201846) | Saline water microbial communities from Organic Lake, Antarctica - #175 | ecosystem: Environmental > Aquatic > Non-marine Saline and Alkaline > Saline | place: Antarctica: Organic Lake... | reverse complement strand
AAAAGCGCGCCGGGTGTCGCCGCATCGCCCAAGATGCGCACGAAGGCGTTCATCGGATCGGGGATCGGCAGTTTCAGCCCCGACCATGTCAGCCCCAGCACGATCGAGACGATCATCGGGTTCTTGATCAGCCCGAGCCCCACGGTGCGCAGGATCCCGAGGCTCATCCGCCCGTCGCGCGAGCCGGTGATCAGGATCACCACCAGCGCACCGAAGACGATCAGATCGACCGCCAGCACGATCATCACCCAGCCGATCGCCGCCTCGCCCATCAGCATCGCCAGCATCGGCACGCCGAGAAAGCCGACATTGCCGATCACCGCGCATTGCGCCTCAATGGCGGTTTCCCGAAGGCTGACCCCGCGCAGCGCGGCAACCAGCGTCGCCAGGACGTAGACCGACGCCGTGCCGGCGAGATAGGCCAGCACGAAATTCCAGTCCAGCACCTCGGCCAGCGTCAGGTTGGCGGAAAACCGGAACAGCATCGCCGACAGCGCGAAATAGAACACGAATTTCGTCAGCCAGGCGGTGGCGACCTCGGGGAAAAACCCGCTGCGCCCGGCCCCGTAGCCCAGACCGATGATCAGAAAGAACGGCAGGGTCTGAAGAAAAATGCTCAGCATGGCGTGTCTCGTAGCAGGTTCACGCGGAGCGTCAATCTTGGATGTGTGTGCGCGGAGAACGGATGATGTTTGCCCGTTTATGAATAGCGAGACCGCCGAAAGAACAGATAAAATGCCTGAGTCTCACCAAGTTCAATGCGACGGCAGCCGGAACGCTAGCAGATGCCCTACTTTCCGGCCCCAAAGGCTTTTCTTGCCTTAGCCTTAAGTTTCTTTCGTACCCGATTTTGATACCGGGCACGCATCCATTCCACAAGACGCGTTTTTTCCGATTTTGCCTCGTATAGCTTTTTCGTGTTGCCGAAGAGTTGATTTGCGTAAACCTTTCCTGTTCCCCTGTATATGCGCCCTGTGTAGTGAATCGGAATCAAGTAGTGCGACGGCCAGATCACAATATCCGGCTGATGCTCTTCTATCATTTCTGCAACGAACAGGTTTCCAGTTTGCTTCCAAGGCTCTTCGAGATCAGCAGGGTCTACCTGTTTGAGCCTGTCGATCAAAAGACGGATGAATGAATGATTAGGCGCAGCGGCCGCAATAGGCGACACCAGATGCCCGCGCACGAATTCATTTTCGTAAACCGTGTAAAGCGATTGATCATCGTCAAAAAGTTCATCGTTGGGATGCCGACAGATACTATCAGCCGCGGCGACATAACCTCCGTATTTATAAAGGATCTCGTAGCGAAGAAGATCGGCAGCACCAGCATAAGAACCACGTTTGATGTACTCGTCTATCTGCGCTTGGGTTTCAAACTGTTCAGACGCGAGGAAATCGTTATCATAAAGCGTGTAATCCCAGTCGGGATGCAGGTCCTTCCACGTCTGCATCCACTCACGGGGCGGCTCCAATGGACCAATCCAAATGTGACCCAATTTTTTCGGTATTAGCATAGTTTTATTCTTTCCAGTAGTTGTTCGAATTCACCCGTCGATAGCTTTCACGAAATTCGCTGACCCAACAATTTGCGGATCTTGCTGGGCTGAAGCCATTTGCGAAGAATATGAATCCAATAGACACGTGAAAACAAACGGGACAACCGTTTGTTACGAAGTTTTTCATCATGCGCAGCACGGCGCCCAGCCTCGATGTGCGAGTGCTCCTTGCGATCTTCGGGCTGAACCGCGATCTGCGGATCAACAGCCAGTGATTTTAGTCGCGAGATGTCGCACGGCCAGTCTGCGCGAGCGTGGATCGGAACCGCCCTTTCCAGAATATATTCGGCCGCTCCATACGTTAGGGCGTATCCATGGGCGTAGGCTGGCGTTGCAGCCAGACGATGACCAACCACGCCATTGCATATCGGCTTTTTAGAAAATCGATTCACGTGGGTATGATGATGTCCAAGCAGGACCATTTCGCCCGCCTCGTATCCGCGCGCGGCAATGAACGTTTCGAACGTATCACTGAGGACTGCGTCATCCTCAAAGAGGATCGCTCCGGGCAGACCTTGGTCGATTATCTTGCGATAGGCTTGGACATGGCTGAGGGCACAGGCCAACTCACCATCAGTCAGATGCTTGCTTGGACGATGATCCCAGCTCCATTGTCGACCGCGGTCCACCTCGGCTTCGGCCCAGGCGGGCAAGCCATTCCGGCCATCGACGCCGATCAGGACCTCGGCCTCGAGGCCCATCTCGGCCAGTGCATCGAGGAGCGGCGCGCGGCGGGCCTCGTCGCCGTCGAGGGAGAGTACGAAGATGGGCCAGCGGTCGATGTTCTGAACTGTCATAAGAGGCTCATCACGAAAAAACTCTGGATTTGGATTGTGGGACGCCACTGTTTCAGTCGCAAGGAATATACCCACCTCATGTCAAAAGCCGAGCCATTGGCGACGTATATCACTTATCTGACGCAACCGTTTGCGCACCTTACGTTTCTTTTTACCAGGGATCGTAGGCTCTCGTCCGGCCATACGCGCCAGACCTTTGTCTGCTGAAAGCATGATTGGTAGCTTGGACGCGATCTCTGAGCCTAACAGATCTTCCAAACTGTCAAACCGTTCTTTCTTTCTGTTGGGAGTGAAGTGTGAATGAAGTTTGGGACTGTGAATGACGCGCGGCGCGGCAGATTTCTGTTCGTCCCACAAGCTCAACACTTCGAAACGCATGAGATTGTATTCTGGCGGCAATGTCGCAACCCTGAGGTCACTGTCCCACACCAACTCGCGCAGCACCGGCTGATCCCGCTTCAAGTCATTTTCACGGACGGCTACGCTCCAGCTCTTGATGAGTTCGATAACCTCAGGGCTTCGCCTGAAAGCGACGACGCCGCCATTGAAGTGCGGAAACGCATTTGGAAAGGGCTTGCGCCAAATGGTTTGCGCGTGCCCCCCATTCAGGTACTGATCTTGCACCATAGCCATGTCGAAGCGGTCCAGGACCTCGAAAACGTCGCGGATATCGGCAATCACGAAAAGATCCGCGTCAAGATACAGCGTTCTGTCGAAACGGCTGAGGAGCATGGCATCCATCTTGGACCGCCGCCAAGGATCGTCGAGTTGATGGATTCGGTCAAACACCGGCATTTGCACCTGTTGATCCGTGAACAGATCAACCTCTAACCCGGGGCAACTTTCCTTGACCGATCGCGCGGCCCGCTCGGCCAACTCAGTGTAGTCCTTGCCCGTGGTGGCGAAGATAGCTCCAACCGTTTCCGTCATACAAGATACATCGCTCGGATCTTACTCACAGTTGCTCCTTATTATCGTCAGGACCGAATATGTTCTAGGCAATGCGTCGACAAAACCACTTGCGCATTGTTACGAGGTTGATTTTTTTGCGCAGCATTCTCATCCAGTAAGCGCGGGAGAAATAACGCGATGAGCGTTTATCTCGATTTTTTTTGCGTCGTAACGCCACGCGATCTTCCTCAAGATGTGACTTCGCATTTTGCTCGGCGGGTTGCAGGGCGATCTGCGGATCGGCGGCCCATGATTCAATCCGGGAGATGTCACAAGGCCAGTCTGCACGGGTGCGCACGGGGCTGGCTCTTGCGAGAATATATGAAGCCGCCTTGCGGGACAAGCTGTAGCCATGCGCAAGAACAGGCGACGCTACCAGTCGATGGCCGACGACACCTTGACACAGAGGCGTTGCAGAGAAACGACGTACCCAAGTGTCCTCATGACCGAGCAGCACCATCTCGCCCGTCTTGTACCCTTCAGCAGCCATGAACCGCCTTAACGGCTCACCAACGATCGCGTCATCTTCAAAGATAATCGCCCCGGGGAGACCATCGTTGATCATCTTTCGATAGGCGCATACGTGACTCAGCGCACACGCCAATACACCATCGGTCACATACCGTGCCGGACGATAATCCCAAGTCAACTCTACTGTACGATCCACCTCGGCCTCGGCCCAGTCCGGCAAGCCGGCGCGACCATCGACACCGATCAGGACCTCGGCGTCCAGGCCCATCTCGGCGAGCGAGTTGAGCAGCGGCGCGCGGCGGCCCTCGTCGCCCTCAAGGGAGAGGACGAAGATGGGCCACTCTGTGCCGCGCGCTGCGCTTGAGTCTGAAGGATCAGCCTTCGGCGGGTTCACTGGTAATTTCCGCACCCGTGGTCTGATCGACCATCTTCATCGCGAGGCGCACCTTGCCGCGATCATCAAACCCCAGAAGCTTGACCTTCACGTCCTGGCCTTCCTTGAGCACGTCGGAGGGATGGTTCAGGCGGCGGTTCTCGATCTGGCTGACATGGACCAGCCCGTCGCGCTTGCCGAAGAAGTTCACGAAGGCGCCGAAATCGACGATCTTGACGACCTTGCCGTCATAGATCCTGCCCTCTTCCGGCTCGGCCACGATCGAATGGATCATGTCATAGGCCTTCTTGATGGCCTCGCCATTGGGCGACGCGATCTTGATCACACCCTCGTCGTTGATATCGACCTTGGCGCCCGAGACCTCGACGATTTCGCGGATCACCTTGCCACCCGATCCGATGACTTCGCGGATCTTGTCGACGGGGATCTGCATGGTCTCGATGCGCGGGGCATGGACGCTGAAATCAGCCGCGCCCGACAGCGCCTTGTCCATCTCGCCGAGGATGTGCATGCGCCCAGCCCTGGCTTGGGCAAGGGCCTGTTTCATGATCTCGGGCGTGATGCCCGCGACCTTGATGTCCATCTGCAGCGAGGTGATGCCCTCGGCGGTGCCGGCGACCTTGAAATCCATGTCGCCCAAGTGGTCCTCGTCACCGAGGATGTCCGACAGGATCGCGAATTCGCCGTCGTCTTCCAGCACGAGACCCATGGCCACACCCGCCACGGACGTCTTGAGCGGCACGCCCGCATCCATCATCGACAGCGACCCGCCACAGACCGAGGCCATCGACGAGGAACCGTTGGATTCGGTGATCTCGGACACGAGGCGGATGGTGTAGGGAAAATCGGTCGCCGGCGGCAGCACCGCCTGCAGAGCGCGCCATGCAAGCTTGCCGTGGCCGATCTCGCGGCGTCCCGGAGGACCGACGCGCCCGGCCTCACCCACCGAGTAGGGCGGGAAGTTGTAATGCAGCATGAAGTTCTGCTTCGAGGTTCCGTGCAGCGCATCGACGAACTGCTCGTCATCGCCGGTCCCCAGCGTGGTGACGACCAAACCTTGGGTCTCGCCCCGGGTGAACAGCGCCGAGCCGTGGGTGCGCGGCAGCAGGCCGGTCTCGCACGAGATATCGCGGATCTCGTCCAGACGACGCCCGTCGATGCGGTTGCCGTTCTTCACGACATCGCCGCGCAGCACGGCCGATTCGAGCTTTTTCAGTGCCGCGCCAAGGTTGGCATCCTCAAGCTGTTCCTCGCTGAGCTGCGCCTTGATCGCCTCTTTCGCGGCAGAGATCGCGTGCGTGCGCTCCTGCTTGTCGCGGATGGCGAAGGCGGCGCGCATCTGATCCTCGCCGGCGGATTTGACCACAGCGTAAAGGTCCGAGAAATCCGGCGGGGTGAAATCGAACGGCTCTTTCGCGCAATCCTCGGCGAGATCGATGATCAGGTCGCAGACCGGCTTGATCTGCTCATGCGCGAAATTCACCGCGCCCAGCATTTCCTCTTCCGAAAGCTCGTAAGCCTCGGATTCGACCATCATCACGGCGTCCTTGGTGCCCGCGACGATCAGGTCGAGTCGCTGCGCAGGGTCATTGCGCAGATCCTGCATGTCGTCGATCTCGGGGTTGAGCACATACTCACCATCCGCATAACCGACACGGCAACCGGCGATCGGACCCCGGAAGGGCGCGCCCGAAATGGTCAGCGCCGCCGAGGTGGCGATCATCGCCACCATGTCCGGGTCGTTCACCAGATCATGGCTGAGCACGGTGCACATGATCAGTGTCTCATGCTTGAAGCCGGGCACGAAAAGCGGGCGCACGGGCCGGTCGATGAGACGCGCGGTCAGCGTCTCTTTCTCCGACGGGCGCGCCTCGCGCTTGAAGAACCCACCGGGCACCTTGCCCGCAGCATAATATTTTTCCTGATAATGCACGGTCAGCGGGAAGAAATCCATTCCCGGCTTGGGTTCCTTGGCAAAGGTCACGTTCGCCATGACCGATGTCTCGCCCAAGGTGGCAATCACCGAGCCGTCGGCCTGACGGGCGATCTTGCCGGTTTCAAGGGTGAGGGTTTCCTCGCCCCATTGCATCGATTTTTTCGTTTCTTTGAACATCACGTTTCCTAGACTGGCCGGTCCGGGCGTATCCCGTCGGGCCCATTTGCATCCGGGGCCGCATTGCCCCATGGCTTCTGGTGGTGTCCTGCTGCCCCGGCAAAGCCGGACCGGGGCGACAATCGGATCATGTGAAAACCGCACCCGGTCGGGGCGCGGTCTCTGGTCTTAGCGGCGAATGCCGAGGCGCTTGATCAGGTCGCGATAGCGATCCGCATCCTTGCCCTTGAGGTAATCGAGCAGCTTGCGGCGCTGCGCGACCATCATCAGAAGGCCACGGCGCCCGTGGTTGTCTTTCTTGTGGGTCTTGAAATGCTCTGTCAGGGTGCTGATCCGCGAGGTCAGGATCGCGACCTGCACCTCCGGAGAGCCAGTGTCGCCTTCCTTGGTGGCGAAGTCCTTGATCAGGCGGTGCTTTTCTTCAACGGTAATCGACATCGGGATCTCCTTCAAAAGTCGGCGTTATGGGCTCAAGCCGGGATGTCGTCCAGCAAGGTCCGGGCGTGGCCTCGAGGGGGCGATCCCGTCGAGACTTCGCGCGTGTAGAAGAATTTGGCGGAAATTGGAAGCGGGAATCGCGTCCCTGGCTCAGAGGCCGGTCATCAACGCAAATTCGCTTTGAGGCAGCAGCGCTACGTGATCCAGCGTCAGGCCGTGGGCATTGGCGATCAGCGTGATCGGCTCGCCGTTCACCAGCAGGCGCTGGTGGTCGGGGTTTTCGCTGTCGGGTTCCAGCGTGACCTCGGGCTCGACCCCGGCAGCGTCATCATAGACGACCACGAGCGAGTCCTCGTCGGGGGAGAAATCGAGAATTTCGGCCTGATGGTCGCCATCGAGCCAATCCCCGAGGATCACGCTGTCCGCGCCGGTACCGGTCGTCACGATATCCTCCTTGCCGGCAAGGATCACGTCGTCGCCGGGTCCACCGTTGAGGTAATCACGCCCGTCGAGATCCTGCAATCCCTCGGCCTCGGGATCGAACTCCGCACCGATCAGCGTGTCGTTGCCGAGTCCGCCAAACAGCGTATCCTGCCCTTGACCCCCGACAAGGTGATCGTCCCCGAGGCCGCCATGCAGCGCGTCATTGCCCGGACCACCATGCAGCGTGTCGTCGCCCGCCCCGCCATGCAGCGTGTCGTCGCCATCGCCACCGTAGAGAATATCGTTTCCGTTCTGGCCGAAAAGCAGGTCGTCGCCGTCATCGCCGAAGAGCATGTCATCGCCATCGCCACCGTGCAGCGTATCATCGCCCTCACCGCCCGAAAGGACGTCATCACCTGCCCCGCCATGGAGCACGTCATCGCCGGCGTCACCGAAAATGGTATCGTCCCCGCCATAACCGCCGATCTGATCGGAACCGGGTGTGCCGCGGATGATGTCCGCCTCGGTCCCGCCGCTGGTCACTTGCCACCACGCATCGGCCCCGCCATCCGTGAACAATGCCTCGTCCGGGGCCTCGTCCGGGGGTGGCAGCGTGTCACTGTCTGCACCGGCCGGGTCGTCCATCTCCAAAGGTGCCGCCGACATGTCGCTCAGCACCTGTTCGAACAGGTCCGGTGCGGTCTCGGGGGGGCTGTCATCCGGCATGTCGTCTTCGGATTTACGGTCAGGCGCGTCCCGGTCGTTGTCATCGCTGTCGAGACCGACAAACGCGGCTGCACCGACCGCAGCCATCCCGAGAAGTCCAAATATGGAAAGCATAACATCACCACACAACCAGATATCAGGAAACCACACACTCCGCTTTTGAACAAGCGGAGATCGGGACGTGGGTTAATCCGCCAAGCGTTAACCCAAGACCATCGGCGCCATCAAAAGGCTTTCGCGCGGTGTGATGGAGACGAGACGTCGCGATCTGGCGATGTCACTATGCGCTTCGGCCGTGCCAGGCGGTGCGGCAGACGTCCCGCATGGCCGCAGATCAAAGCTCCCGCGCCGGTCAGCGCAGGCCGAAGAAGCTCAGAAGAAAAAGGACAATCACGACGAGGCCGACGAGGTATATGATCGAGTTCATGGGCTCCTGCCTTTCATTCCTGCACTGGGTTCCCTTTCGCTATCATCGAAAGGGGAGGATGGAAACCGCGCCGCGAAACGCTGCGGGATTTCCGCTTGCCTTCGCGCAGCAAGGCAGACGCCGAGAAGCCCCGATCAGACACCGCGCAGCGTGTCGCCCGGATCGATCCGCGGCTCCAGCGCGATGCGCACCGGCGCGGGGTCCGCCTCGCCCGCAGCGCGCGCCGCGATGATCCCGGCCGCCTTGCGGCCGATCTCCAGACGGCAGGCATCCATGGTCGCCAGTTTCATCGGCAGCCCGTCCAGCAGCTCGACACCGTTGAACCCGGCCAGACCGATCCTGGCGGGAATGTCGACGCCCTGCTCCATCAGCCAGAGCAAGCCACCCGCGCCGATCATATCGTTGGAATAGTAGAGAAAATCCAGATCCGGCGTCTCCTTCAGCATCGCGGCGGTCATCTCGCGCCCCTTCAAAAGCGCCGAGCCGCCGGAATAGAACGCATGGTTGGCCATCTCGACGCCCGCCTTCGCGAGCGCCTCGGTAAAGCCCTCGAAACGTTTGCGCGCCCGGTGGTCGAGCGGCATCTTGGTGCCCATGAACCCGATCCGGCGATAGCCCGCGCGGATGATCGCCTGCGCCATCTGCCGGCCGGCCCGCCTGTGCGAGATCCCCACGACCGAGTCGATCGGCGTGCCGTCCACATCCATGATCTCGACCACCGGAATGCCGCTGGCGCGCAGCATCGCACGGCTGGCATCGGAATGCTCCAGCCCGGCGATGATCACCCCCGACGGCCGCCATGACAGCATCTCGTAAAGGACCTTTTCCTCTTTTTCCGGGCGGTAACCGGTGATGCCGACGACGGGTTGCAGGCTGGTTTCCTCCAGCACCTCGCTGATGCCGGTCATCACCTCGGGAAAGACCATGTTGGACATCGACGGGATGATGACGGCCACCAGATTGACGCGCTGGCTGGCAAGCGCCCCGGCGATCTTGTTGGGCACGTAGCCAAGACGCTTGGCCGCCTCCAGCACCCGCTGGCGCGTCGCGTCGGACACATCGCCCTTGTTGCGCAACACGCGGCTGACGGTCATCTCCGAGACGCGCGCCGCTTCCGAGACATCGCGCAGGGTCAGGGGGTGTCTGTCTTCGGTCATCACGGTGCTTTCCGGAAGGGATGACGGGTCGCCGCGCATCCGCAGCGCGGACCCTGCGATGCGGCAAGGAAAGTATCGGAATATTGCATAAATCGCCCCATGACAAACCCCCTGACGCACGCTAAGAGACCACCCGTGGCCCCGTGGCTCAACTGGATAGAGCAATCCCCTCCTAAGGGATAGGTTGCAGGTTCAAGTCCTGCCGGGGTCACCACCCTATCCCTTGCGCGTCTCAGAAGCCGCTGAAGGTCGGCAGCCAGGTGGACAGGACCGGCACGAAGGTGATGATCAGCAGCGCCGCGAGCAGTGCCACGAAAAATGGCGGCATTTCCCGGATCAGGACGCCGGGCTTCAACCGGACCGTCGACGAGACGACGAAGATCAGGCTTCCGACAGGTGGTGTGGTCAGGCCGAGGGTCAGGTTGAAGATCACCACGATGGCGAAATGATTGGGATCGATCCCGAGCGCCAGGCTGATCGGCGCGAGGATCGGCACAAGGATGATGACGCCGGGCAGCGGGTCCATGAACAGGCCGAATGCGAGCAGAAGCACGTTGACGCAGAGCAGGAACACGATGGGCGCGAGATCCCATGCGATTATGGTCTGGGCCAGGAATTGCGGGATGCTCTCGATGATCAGGATCCAGGCAAAGGCCCGCGCCGCCCCGAGGATCAGCAGCACCGCGCCCGATATCAGCGCCGCGCGCAGGATGATGTCGGGCAGATCGCGGATGCGCAGCGACCGGTAGATGACCATGCCCGCGAAAAGCGCGTAGAACACCGCGATCACCGAGGCCTCTGTCGGCGTGAAGATGCCAAAGCGGATGCCACCCACGATCAGCACGATCAGGAACAGCGCCGGCAGCGCATGGACCGTGATGCGCAGGATCTCGCGCAAGGCCGGCATGGGCGCGCCGGTGGCATAGCCGCGCACATGGCTGACCCGCGCATTGGCCACCAGCACCATCGCGGTGATCAGCAGCCCCGGCAGCACACCGGCCATGAACAGCGAGCCGACCGACACGGACTGGTCCTGCATGGCGTAGATGATCATCGTGATCGAGGGCGGGATGATCGGCCCGACGACCGAGCTGGCGATGGTCAGCGCCCCGGCATAGGCGCGGTCGTAGCCGCCCTTTTCCATCATCCGGATCATCATCGTGCCCGGACCGGCGGCATCGGCCAGCGCAGAGCCGGAAATGCCCGCGAACATCGCCGAACTGACCACATTGGCATGCCCGAGACCACCTTTGCGGTGCCCGACCAGCGATTGCGCAAGCCGCAGGATCGCCAGGGTCACGGCACCACCGGTCATGATCTCGGCGGCGAGGATGAAGAACGGCACGGCCAGCAGCGGAAAGCTGTCGAGGCCCGAGAACATCTCCTTTACCACCACGATATGGGGATAGCTCGACCCAAAGCTGAGCGCCGCGAAGACGGCGATCGCCATGGCGAAGGCCACGGGCAGGCCGAGCGCCAGCAGGATGAAAAGCGCCGGGAAGAGTATTTCAGCCATGCGACCCGCCCGGCTGCGACCCGGTATCGGCAGCGTCGGTGTCGGACCCCCTGTAGGTGCCCGCCGTGATGAACTGACGCGCGATGATCAGCAGATGCACGATGAGCAGGCCAAAGCCGATCGGCATCGCGGCATAGACATAGACGAAGGGCAGGCGCAGGGCCGGTGTCACCTGGAACTGCATCCGCTGCGCGTATTGCAGCCCGACATGCACCATGAACCCGAAGAAGATCAGCAGGCCCGCGACGATGGCCGCGCGCAGGATCTTTTGCCCGGTGTCGGGCAGGGCGTCCTGCAGCCGGGTGATCGCCACGTGGCCGCCCTGGCGCAGGATCAGCCCCGCGCCGGTGAAGGTCAGCCAGATCATCAGGTAACGGGCGACCTCGTCGGCCCAAGGCACCGAATGCCCCGTGAGGTAGCGCGACGTGATGTTGGCCCCGATCACAAGGGTCATGGCCGACAGCATCAGGATCAGGGCCCAGGCGTTCAGGGCGACGAATATGCGTTCCAACCGTTTCACGATGAAACCCCGGACTGCGTGCCGGCGCCATTGCGGCGCCGGCGGTGACGTGTCACTCGAAATTCACGATCGAGTCGACGAGATCCCGGCCATACGTCTCGTAATAGTCGTCATAGGCCGAGGTGATGGACTCCTGAAACCGGGCCTTTTCCTCGTTCGACAGCGCGTTGACCGTCATGCCGCGCTCTTTCAGCGTTTCAACGCCGCTCGTCTCGACATCGTCGACATAGCCGCGCATGGCCGTCACCGCCTCGGACGCGGCGGTCTGGAACGCGGCTTTCTGGGCCTCGTCGAGACCCTCCCAGAAGGGTCCCGAGACCAGCAGCATCGCCGGGGAATAGACATGGCCCGACAGGGTCAGGTATTCCTGCACCTCGTCGAGCTTGACCGAGACGATGACCGAAAGCGGGTTCTCCTGCCCGTCGATCACGCCCTGTTGCAGCGACGAGACCACCTCGGGCCAGGCCATCGGGGTGGGGGACGCTCCCATGGCGTTGAACGCCTTGAGATGGACGGGGTTCTCCATCGTGCGGATCTTGAGACCCGCGACATCGGCGGGTGTCTCGATCGGGTTGCGGTTGTTGGTGATGTGGCGAAAGCCCTGCTCGCCCCAGGCCAGCCCGTGCAGCCCGACCGCATCGAATTGCGCGAGGATGTCCTGCCCGATCGGACCGTCCAGAACGGCGCGGGCATGCGCGAGGTCGCGGAACAGGAACGGGATGTCGAAGACACCCGTGTCGGGCACGAAATTCGCCAGCGTGCCCGAGGACACGATGGTCGCCTCGACGGTGCCGATCTGCAGCCCCTCGATCACCTCGCGCTCGCCGCCGAGACCCGAGGACGGGAAATGCGTGAACTCGAACTGATCGCCGGTCTCGGCCAGCACGACCTCTTCGAATTTCTCGGCGGCGACGCCGTAATGGCTGTCGGGCGCAAGCGCGTAGCCGATCTTGATTTCCGTCTGGGCCGCGGCCGGCAGGCCGATGGTGACGAGTGCGCCGGCGGCAACGAGACGGCTGAAAGCAAGTGTCATGAAGGTCCTCCCTTTAAGTGTCAGTTGTCATTAGCCAAGCCGGTTTTGCGTGGCAAGCCCGCCCGGGGCCGGCGCGATGCAGGACCCGGACGATCATCAGCACGGTCAGCGACGCCTCTGCGAAGGGTTCGAACACCCCGGTACAGCCGTTCCGCAAGGGGTCCGACCACTCGATCCGTTGAAAATGAAAAGAGCGGCGGGATGATCCGCCGCTCTTGTGCAATTCGTTTTGCCGGGGATCAGCCGCCGGGCGCGTAGGCGCTGCACCAGCCCTCGGCGTTGACGAGGACGTCGCGGAATTGCGGGTGCTGGCAGCCGCCCCACTCGTCGTCACCGCCCTGCCAGAACACGCAGTTGGAGCATTGCGAGCCTTCGCGGAACCGCGCATGGTCGGTCGCATCGTTGAAATCATTGACGTAATCCAGCGCGTGGCCGTCCTCTGCCTGATCCTGCGCGAAGGCGGGGCCGGCGGCGGTGATGCCGAGGCCTGCAAAGGGCACGGCGGCCCCGAAGGCGGCGATCTTGCGCAGGAACGCGCGGCGTGCAGTCTCGAATGTGTCGGGCATTGGCTTAGGTCTCCCTTGGCTGTGCGTTGTTTCGAACAATTCTAACATTAGAAATCTTGAATGCCTGGTCAACATGCGTTTTCGGAAATTGCGCAAAAGTCGCAGTTTCGGCAGGATATCGCCGCCGAGACCACCTACCGGCGTAGGGCCTTCAGCAGTTGGGAACGTTCACCGCCAGCCCGCCAAGCGAGGTTTCCTTGTATTTCTCGCTCATGTCCGCGCCGGTCTGGCGCATGGTCTCGATGCAGGCATCAAGCGGCACCAGATGCGTGCCGTCGCCGCGCAGCGCGAGGCTGGCCGCACTGACCGCCTTGATCGCGCCCAGCCCGTTGCGTTCGATGCAGGGCACCTGCACGAGACCGCGCACCGGGTCGCAGGACATGCCCAGGTGATGCTCGAGCGCGATCTCGGCGGCGTTCTCTATCTGGGCCGGCGTGCCGCCCAGCACGGCGCACAGCCCCGCCGCCCCCATCGCCGCGGCGCTGCCGACCTCGGCCTGACAGCCCGCCTCGGCCCCCGAGATCGAGGCGTTGAACTTGACCAGCCCGCCGATGGCGGCGGCGGTCAGCAGAAACTCCTCGATCCGGGCCTCGTGCGCGCCGGGCACATGCTCCAGCCAGTACTTGATGACCGCCGGCACGACGCCGGCCGCGCCGTTGGTGGGCGCGGTCACCACCTGCCCGCCGGCGGCGTTTTCCTCGTTGACGGCCATGGCATAGGCGCTCATCCAGTCATTGATCTTGTGCGGTGCCTGCAGATTGGTGCCCCGCTCCGCGATCAGCGCGTCGCGGATGCCTTTCGCCCGGCGGCGCACATTGAGACCGCCGGGCAGGGTGCCATCGCTGGTCAAGCCCCGCTCGATGCAGTCGTCCATCACCTGCCAGATGCGGGCCACACCGCTGCGCAGGCTGTCACGCCCGCCGCGCGACACCTCGTTGGCGCGCTTCATCTCGGCGATGCTCTTGCCCGACCGCTCGGCCATTTCCAGCATCTGCACCGCGGACTTGAAGGGATAGGGCACCGGATCGCCCTCCTGCACGTTACGGCCCGCCGCCAGCTCGCCCTCGGTCATCACGAAACCGCCGCCGATGGAATAATACGTCTCGCGCAGGATCACGTCGCCCTGCGCGTCCGTGGCCATCAGGACCATGCCGTTGGCATGCCCCGGCAGGTTGGGGCCGAAATCGAACACAAGGTCGTCCTTGGCATGAAATTTCAGAGTCGGAAGATCGGGCGGCGTGACGGTCTGCGTGTCGCGGATCTGCGCCAGCACCGCCTCGGCGGCGTCGGCGTCATAGGTCTCGGGGCGGAACCCGGCGAGGCCGAGGATCGTCGCCCGGTCGCTGGCATGGCCGACCCCGGTGAAGGCGAGGCTGCCATGCAGCGCACCGCGCAGGCCGGCATACTGAAACGGCTCGGCGCGCATCTTGTCGAGGAATCGTGCCGCGGCGACCATCGGCCCCATCGTGTGCGACGAGGACGGGCCGATGCCCACCTTGAACATGTCGAAGACGGATAGAAACATGCGCGCGCTCCCTGATCGAGATCGTTATCTCTGGTAACACATGACACCACTTGTCCGAAAGCGACCCTTCAGGGACGCCAGCCTGACATGTGATCAAGGACTCAGAGCGCGGTGCCCTCGGGCGGGTCCGGGTATTCCGGCGCGGAAAACGGGCGCGGCCCCAGCCCCTCGGCGGCGATCGCGGCTTTCGCGGCATCACTGCGGTCGAGCCGCTCCATCATGGGCAGCAGGCGAGGTCACCGATCCGCCCGGAAGTCCCCGACAGCCCCTTGCGGATAAAGTGCGCGCCAGCGCATCAGGCAGGCAAGATAGGGATCCAGAAGAGTCGCATGATCGGCCCCGAAGAACGGCGCGGCGCGGGCGTCGATCATGTCGAGACAGTCGTCGAAGCGTTCCTGCATCGCTGCGCGCAACCGCCCCTGCGCGGCGACGTCTTCGCCTGCATACTGATCAGGATAGAAGGTCATCCGCAGGGTCGGATGCAGCGTGCCCGACAGGAAAAACAGCCATTTCAGGAAATCGCCACGCAAGGCGTCATCGGGGGCGGGCGCGCCGCCGTGGCGGTCGGCCAGCCACAAAAGGATCGCCCCGGTCTCGAAGATCGCACCATCAGGCGTTTCCAGCACCGGGATCAGACCGTTTGGGTTGAGCGCGAGATAGGCGGGCGATTTCTGGGCGCGGGCGCGGCGATCCAACAGAACGGTCTCGTAGGGCACGTCCAGATCCTCCAGCACCAGCCGGATGACCAGCGAGGCGTTGTCGGGCGCGTAATGCAGGCGGTAGCGCGGGATCATGGCGTGGGGCCTTTGGCAGAGGTCGGGACTTTTTGGGGTATTTTTGCCAAGAAGAAACACGCGTCGCAATGGATGTCGGCGCGGGGGCGTGGCCGGGGTCGCGTCGGCACAGGATCACAGCCCCAGCTCCGCACGGATCTCGGCACCATGCGCGCCGCGGTCCGGAGGCGGGGCGACCGGGCTGATCCGGCCGTCGAAGCGCGGCGCGGGGGCGGGGCTGAGGCCGGACCCTTGGGATTGCCAGACCCCGCGCGCCGCCATGTGGGCGTCTTGCGCCGCGGCGTCGGGGCGCAGGACCGGGGCGACGCAGGCCTCGGACCCGGCAAAGACCGCCGCCCAGTGTGCGAGGGGTTTGGCGGCGAAGATCGCGGCGAGGGTGTCGGTCTGTGCGGGCCATTGCGCAGGCTCGTATTGCGCGGCGAAGTGCGGATCGTCGGACAGTTCGAGGCACGCGAGGAAGGTGGCGTAGAATTGCGGCTCGAGAGATTGCACCGACAGCCAGCCGCCACAGGCGCAGCCATAGACGCGCGACCAGTGCGGCCCGTCCAGCAGGCTGTGTCCGCGCGCCATGTCGAGATTGCCCGAGGACTGCATCGACATCAGCAGCGCCATCATATGCGCAGAGCCATCGACGATGGCGGCATCGACCACCGTGCCCTGCCCGCTGCGACCGGCCCGCACCAGCCCCGCCAGAACCCCCGCCACGAGATAGAGCGCGCCACCGCCGACATCGCCCAGAAGCGTGGGCGGTGTGATCGGCGGCGTACCCGGCGCGCCCGCATACCAGAGCGCGCCAGAGGTGGCGAGGTAGGTGAGGTCGTGCCCGGCGGTCTGTGCGCGCGGACCGTCCTGCCCCCAGCCTGTCATCCGCCCGTAGACGAGGCGGGGATTGGCCGCGCGCATCTCTTGTGGCCCCAGCCCGAGGCGTTCCATGACACCGGGGCGGAACCCCTCGATCAGCGCGTCGGCGCGATGCCCGAGCGCACGCGCCACGGCGAGGTCGCCCGCATCTTTCAGGTCCAGCACGATCGAGCGTTTGCCGCGATCCAGCAGGCTGGGCGTACCCGTTACCGGGCTGCCCCCTCCGGGTCGGTGCACGACCACCACATCGGCGCCCAGCTCGGCCAGCATCATGCCGGCGAAGGGCGCCGGCCCCAACCCTTCGAATTCGACCACGCGCAGCCCCGCCAGCATCGCCCTGCCCCCTTTGCCCTGCCTCTCGGCGTTATGACGCGGTGCGGGCGGCCTGCCAAGGACGCACATCCTCGACTTGTGGCTCCCTTGGCGGTCCGGCGCATCTGGGGTAACGTCGACCCGCAGGACAGGGAGAGGGAGCCAGCAGATGAAGATGAGCGACACCCGCGAGATCAAGGCCGACCGCGCGACCGTCTGGGCGGCGCTGCTCAGCCCCGAGGTGCTGAAGGAATGCGTGCCCGGCGCGCAGGAGGTGACCGGCACGCCCGAGGACGGGTTCGAGGCCACCGTCACGCAGAAGGTCGGCCCGGTGAAGGCCACCTTCAAGGGCGCGGTGACCCTGACCGAGATGGTCGAGCCCGAAAGCCTGACGCTGAGCGGCGAGGGCAAGGGCGGGGCTGCGGGCTATGCCAAGGGATCGGCCGATGTGCGGCTGGAGGAGACCGGCACCGGCACGCGGCTGAGCTACGATGTCGAGGCCCGGGTGGGGGGCAAACTCGCGCAGCTTGGCAGCCGCGTCGTCGATGGCTTTGCCAAGCGGATGGCCGATCAGTTCTTCACCCGGCTGCAGGAGGTGATCGACGGCCCGTCCGACGAGGATCCCGAAGCCGAGGCCCAAAAGAAGGGCTGGCTGAAGCGGCTGATCAGCTGACAGGCGCGGGTGCATTGACCAATCGGCGCAGCCCGTCGCGGAACTTCGACGCCCCGCCATTGGCGGGGTGCCGCAAGGCGGGCAGATCGGGATAAAGCGGGTGCAGGTGATCGCGGGCGGTGTTGCCGATGCAGATCACGCGGGCCGTCGCGAAGGCCGCGTGCAGATCGGCGATGATGTCGAGATGGGCGGCGACCTCGGTCCGCGACGGGGTGCGGTTGGTCAGGGGGCCGCCTTCGCGGTGCGGGTGGAACGGGAACACGTTCCACAGCACCGCGCGATCCGTGAGGCCAAGCGCCACAAGCTCGCGCCAGACGATCGAGGCGGTCGGCTCGCAAAACCCATGCGCCTGCTCGGGCCGGTTGCGCCCTGTACCGGGATGGCTGGTGCGCTGGCCCGGCACATCCCCCAGCACCGCCTCGGGCGGCACGCCGGGTTTTTGCCCCAGAAGCGTGCGTTCGCAGGTCATCGCGATGCCGGAAAACCGCGCGCCCTGATAGCCCGGCGCCTCGGCCACCAGCAACAGGCGTGCGGTGTCCACGCGCCGCGTCAGATACGCGCGAAGCTGCCGGCGACGGATTTCGGGGGCCTCCGGTCCGATATCCACACCGGACAGACAGACGCTGTAGGGATTGACGCATCCGACCGGGGCCTCTGTCGCCACGAGACGGTCGATGAAGGCCTCGATCATGCGGGACCTGTGTTGAACACCCGGCTGGGATGCAGCGTGCCGGCCTTGTAGCGACCCACGGCGACGGCGCGGCCGCCCGAGGCTGCCCAGCATTCCTCGCCATACTCCACGTCCGTGGCGATCACCATGCCGGGATTGCCGTTGCGCAGGCGGGCCACTCCCTCGGGCGTGACGGTGACGCGGGGCAGATCGACCAGCCCGTCCTCGAGCGGGCGCAGATGCGCGTCAAGCTCGGGTGAGTGCGCAAGCGCCTCTACCCGCTTGATGCTGATCGCGTCCTCGGCATCGAACGGCCCCGACCATGTGCGCCTGAGCTGCGTGACATGGCCGTGACAGCCCAGCATTTCGCCCAGATCGCGCGCGATGGCGCGCACATACCCGCCCTTGCCGCAGACCATTTCCAGAACCGCGTGGTCGGGATCGGGACGCCCCACGAGCAGCAATTCCTCGACCCAGAGCGGTCTAGCTGCGACCTCGAACGTCTCGCCCTCGCGGGCCAGCTTGTAGGCGCGCTGGCCGTCGATCTTGACGGCGGAATATTGCGGCGGCACCTGCATGATGTCACCGACAAAGGCCCCGAGCGCGTCCTTGATCGCCGCGTCGTCGGGGCGCGTGTCGCTGGTGGCGATCACCTCGCCCTCGGCGTCGTCTGTATTGGTGGACTGGCCCAGCCGGACGGTGAATTCGTAGGCCTTGAGCGCGTCGGTGATGTAGGGAACGGTCTTGGTCGCCTCACCCAGTGCAATCGCCAGCACCCCGGTCGCGTCCGGGTCGAGCGTGCCGGCATGGCCGGCCTTTTGCGCCTGCAACGCCCATTTGACCTTGTTGACGACGGCGGTCGAGGTCATGCCGACAGGCTTGTCGACCACCAGCCATCCGGAGACATTGCGCCCCTTGCGTCTGCGTGCCATGTGCGGTTTTCATCCCTTTGCGGATCAGGCCGCAGGGCTAGTCCAGCGCGGCATCCGCGTCAACTGCAACGCCAACCATGGGCCCCAGCGGAAACCCCTGATCGCTGCGGCCCAGCCCCGGCGCATGCAGCCGCGAGATGTTGCCGTCGAAATAAAGCGCCTGCGCGGCGCCGAGATGATCGCGAAAGACACGCCCGAAGCGGTGAAAGTTCACCGGCGCGTCGGAGATCACGAACCAGGCCCGATCCCCGTCCGCAGAGGTGCCGACCCCGTTGCGGATATAGCGGCTGTCGCTGTCCCTCAGGAACCGCGGATGCAGGTCGCCGTCGATCACCAGCATCGGGCCCGACTGGCTGGCATCGCGGCAGGCGGGGCGGTCATCGGCAAAACGCAGCGTCTCGATCACGTCCACACGCCCGTCGCGGATGCAGAAGACGCCATTGGGCAGCAGGCCGAAATTGCCCGGCCCGGCGCGCGTCACCAATGGCGCATGTTCGCGGCCGTCCTCGATGTACAGGCCGACGGGGCTGCGATCGGCGTGATACATGCCCGCATTCATCGCGAAGACCAGCCGCGCGCCGTCGCGGGCCAGCATCCGGTCGACGCTTGCGAAACTGCCAAGCGTGCTGTCATTGTCGGGATCCTTGAGAAACAGTCGCAGGTCGTCACGGGCGGGATCGACGGTGCAGACGGTATAGCCCTGCCCCTCTACCTGCATCTCCTCGCATTCCGCCGCGGACGCGTGTCCTGTCGAGGCAAGGCCGACGACCGCAGCGGCGAGGCTAGTTTTCCACATCCCGGCGGACTTCTTCCTGTTCGAAAAGACGGCGGGTTTCCTCGATCCGGTCAAAGGTCTCGTCCAGCCGGAACCGCAGGTCGGGGGTGAATTTCAGCCCCGCCTTGCGGCCGATGATGCGGCGCAGTTCGGACTTGTTGCGGGCAAGGATCTCGATCAGGTTCTCCTGCCCCTCGCCGCCCAAAGGCATGACGAAGGCCGTGGCGATCTTGAGGTCGGGCGAGGTGCGCACCTCGCCCACGGTGATCGACATCGCCGTGAGATCCGGGTCATGGATGTCGCCGCGCATCAGCACGTCCGACAGGGTGCGCCGAATGAGTTCGCCCACACGCAGCTGGCGTTGCGTGGGGCCGGATCCGTCGTGGTGCTTGTTCTTGGCCATGGTCATTATCTACGCCTTCGATGCGCGCATTCCAAGGATGGATTTCGGGCGCGCGCCGGCTCAAAGCGCGATCTGGTCGTTCACCGCGATATTGTCGATCAGCCGCACCCCGGCCAGACGGGCGGCTGCGAAAAGCCGTGCGGGGCGGTCGGGGGTCGCGATATGCGCGAGATCCTCCTGCGCGCGCAGATCGAGGTAATCGACACCGGAAAAGCCCGACTTTTCCAGCCGTGCGCGCGCCTGCGCGTCGAGCGCCGCGAAATCATCGCCCGCCCGCAGCCCCTCGGCGATGCGTTCCATCTGGTCGAAAAGCACCGGCGCGCGGGTGCGGGCGCGATCCGACAGCAGAAGGTTGCGCGACGACAGCGCCAGACCGTCGATATCGCGGATCGTCGGGCAGCCATGCACGGTGACGGGCAGATCGAGATCGCGCGCCATCCGGCGCACCACCAGAAGCTGCTGATAATCCTTTTCACCGAAAAACGCGTCCGTGGCGGTGGTCTGGGTGAACAGCTTTGTCACCACCGTTGCCACCCCGTCGAAATGGCCGGGGCGAAAGGCGCCCTCCATCACATCCGTCAGCCCCGCGACCGACACGGTCGTGGCGAAATGCGCCGGGTACATCCGGTCGGCCTCGGGCACCCAGAGCGCATCGACGTCGAACCGGCGCAGCTTGCGCGCATCCTCTCGTTCGGTCCGGGGATAGTTCTTCAGATCCTCGGGGTTGTTGAACTGCATCGGGTTGACGAAGATCGTCACGATCACCCGGTCGCAGCGCGCCTTGGCGGCGGCGACCAGCGACAGGTGCCCGTCATGCAGCGCGCCCATCGTCGGCACCACGCCGATGGTTTCGCCGGCGCGGATGAAGGGCCGCGTCAGGTCGCGCAGATCGGCGAGGCTGCGCAGGATCGGGGCCGTCATGCGCCGGGATCCTTGTCCGGGGCCTTGTCCGGGGCCTTTTCGGCAAAGACATGCTCGGGGGCCGGGAACTGGCGCGCGCGCACCTCGCTGGCATAGGCGGCGATCGCAGCCTCGCCATCGCGGCCCAGATGCGCGTAGCGTTTGACGAATTTCGGCTTGAAGGCGGTGAACAGCCCCAGCATGTCATCGACCACGAGGATCTGCCCGTCACAGCCCACCGAGGCCCCGATGCCGATGGTGGGGATCGCGATCCCGGCGGTGATCCGGTCCGCGAGCGGCGCGGTCAGCTTTTCCAGAACGACCGCGAAGGCTCCGGCCCGATCCACCGCGCGGGCGTCTTCGAGGATCGCCTCGGCCGCATCGCCGCGCCCCTGCACCTTGTATCCGCCAAGCGTGTTGACCGATTGCGGCGTCAGCCCGACATGCGCCATCACCGGCACGCCGCGCGCCACCAGAAACCCGATCGTCCCGGCCATGTGCCGCCCGCCTTCAAGCTTGACGGCGGCCGCCCCGGTCTCGGCCATCAGATGCGCCGCGTTGCGGAACGCCTGTTCGGGGCTTTCCTCGTAGCTGCCGAACGGCATGTCCACGACGAGCATCGCCCGGTTCAGGCCGCGCGCCACCGCGCGCCCGTGCATCACCATCATCTCCATCGTCACGCCAAGCGTCGAGGGCAGGCCGTGCAGCACCATGCCGACGCTGTCGCCCACCAGCACGACATCGCAATGCGCGTCCATCATTCGCGCCATGGGTGTCGTGTACGCCGTCAGGCTGACGATGGGGGGGCCGCCCTTCATGGCCCGGATATCCCCGGGCAGGGGGGCGGCCTGCTTGGCCGTGGCACTCATGGTCGTGTTCCCGTCGCTTGGGGTCTCGGCGCGGTAGCTATCAAGGCTGGCACAGGAAATCCACCGCCCTGTCATCCCGCGTCGATCTCGGCGCGCAAGTCGCTTTCGTGCAGCGTTGTGTCGGATGGGCTGCGACGGATTTTGCAGGTTTGGTACAGATGGGGACACGGACCTCAGCCAACGGAGTCGCACGGCATGAAAACCGAAGTCAAAGCCCTCGTCATCGGCGGCGGTGCGATCGGCACCTCCATCGCCTATCACCTGGCCCGCGCCGGCTGGAGCGATGTCATGCTGCTGGAGCGCGACGAGCTGACCTCCGGCTCGACATGGCACGCGGCAGGGCTGCTGCCGCTGTTCAACATGTCCTATGCCACGACCCATATCCACAAATACTCGGTCGATTTCTACAAGACGCTGGAGGCCGAGACCGGCCTCAATGCCGGGTTCGCCGTGGTGGGCAACCTGCGCCTTGCCCAGACCGAAGAGCGCATGGACGAATACATGCTTTACGCCTCCACCGCCGAGACCTGCGGCGTGGCGTATGAATGGCTGACCCCCGACGAGATCAAGGCCCGCTGGCCGCTGATCGAGACCTCGGATCTCAAGGGCGCGATCTACCACAGCACCGACGGCTACATTAACCCCGCAGATGTCACGCAGGCGATGGCCAAGGGCGCGCGCCAGCGCGGTGTCGCGATCGAACGCAAATGGCAGGCCGACGCGTTCCACTGGACCGGTACGCATTGGCAGGTCACCTGCACGAAGATGGTGGAGCGGGGCGGCAACCTCGTGCCCTCCGACGAGCAGATCGTGATCACCGCCGAGCATGTGGTCACGGCCTCCGGCAACCACGCGCAAAGCACCGCGAAAAAGCTGGGGATCAGGATCCCCGCCGTCCCGGTCGAGCATCAGTTCATCGTGATGGACAAGGACTCCGCGCTGGTCGATTACCGCGCCGCCGGAAACGCCGAGCATCCGGTGATCCGCGACGCCGACGCGCAAAGCTACGTGCGCGAGGAACGCGGCGGCTGGATTCTGGGTGTCTACGAGAAGAACGCGCCCGCCTGTTTCGAGCATGGCGTGCCCGACAGCTTCCGCGCCGATCTCTTCCCGCTCGATCTGGAGCGGATCGAGGATCAGTACATGGCGATGATCCACCGCATCCCGTCCTGCGAGGAGTCGGGGCTGAAAGACGACTATAACGGCCCGATCTGCTATACGCCCGACGGCAACCCGCTGGTCGGTCCCGCGCCGGGACTGCGCAACATGTGGCTGGCAGAAGGATTTTCCTTCGGCATCACGGCGGCGGGCGGCACCGGGTATTACCTCGCGCAGATGATGGTGGAGGGCGAGGCCGAGATCGACATGGCGTCGCTCGACCCCAAGCGGTTCTCGTCGCACTGGATGACCACGGAATTCGCCGCGCGCAAGAACGAAGAGGCGTATGACCACGTCTATACCCTGCACCACCCCGACGAGGAACGCCCCGCGGCGCGGCCCTTGCGCACCTCGCCCGCCTATGACCGCCAGAAGGCGCGCGGCGCGCAGTTCGGCTGGGTCAATGGCTGGGAGCGGCCCAACTACTACGGGCCGCTGAATGCGCCGGAAACATTCGACCATGACGCGCGCAGCTTTCGGCGCGGCGGCTGGTGGCAGCACGCCGTGGACGAGGCACGCGCTGTCCGCCACGGCGTCGGCCTGATCGACGCCACCGCCTTTACCAAGCACATGGTCAAGGGGCCGGGGGTCACCGCGTTTCTGGACTGGTTCACCTGCAACACGCTGCCGAAGGTCGGCCGCATCAACCTGACCTATGCGCTGACGGATCACGGCACGACCCGCACCGAATACACCATTCAGCGGGTGGCCGAGCATGAATATTACCTCATCTCGGCGGGTGGCTGGACCGAATATGACGGCGATTACCTGCGTAAGGCGGCCCAAGACAAGATGCCCGAGCTGGGCTACATCGAGATCCAGGATGTGACCACGCAGTGGGGCGTCTTCGCGATTGCCGGGCCGAAATCGCGTGACGTTTTGGGCGCCGTGATCCGCGACGCCGATCCGGCGACCGCATTGTCGAACAAGCGGTTCCCGTGGCTCTCGGCGCGGCGGATCGAGCTGGGCATGTGCCCCGTCAACGCCATCCGCGTGGCCTATACCGGCGAGCTTGGATGGGAACTGCATCACCCGATCGAGATGCAGAACTACCTCTTCGATCTGCTGGAAAAGGCCGGCGCGCCGCACGGGATGAAACTGGTGGGCGCACGCGCGCAGAACTGGCTGCGGCAGGAAAAATCCTATCGCGCCTTCGGCCACGAGCTAGGCCGCGACGGCACACCGCTCGAGGCCGATCTGCCGCGCTTTGTCGATACGGGCAAGGATTTCTGCGGCAAGGCGGCGATGGCCCGGACCGGCATCCGCATGAAATGCGTCACGCTGCTGATCGACGGGCCAGACGATGCCGATCCGTGGGGCCGCGAGGCGCTTTATACCGTCGAAGGCACCCGCGTCGGGCGTCTGACCTCGGGCGGGTATTCGGTGGCCTTCGGGCAATCCATCGGCATGGGCTACGTGGCACCCGACAGCGCAGTCGAGGGAACAAAGCTGAAGGTCAAGATGTTCGACCGGCTCTGGGACGCCACCGTCACCCGCGACAGCCCCTATGACCCGAAAAACCAGTCCATCCGCGCCGATGGACCGGCGACGCGGGACGCCGAGGCTCCCACCGAGACGCCCACGGCCGCCAGTGTCGAAGAGATCGTCGAAGAGGTCACGACCGCCTGAGGCATGCGGGTCACCCCCGGCGCAATACCTGAAACGCCGCCGAGGCACTCCACCCGGCGAAGATCGCGATGGTCAGTGACATCAGCCCGTAGAGAAAGGGCTGTTCGCGCGACATGGTGAACAGGAACCGCTCCAGCCCGACCTTGCGTACGTCGATCTCCGTCTCGTAGCGCGCCACAACCCGGCCGCCCCGGGTCAGGAAGATCCGGGTCTGATAGGTGCCTTCGGTCAGGTTCGCGGGCATGCTTATCGCCGTGCGAAACAGCGTCTGCTGATCTATGGCTACCGCGCCCTCGCGCATCTGATAGGCGTCGTCCTCGCGCTTTATGCGGATCAGCGCCTCGATGAAACTCTCGGAATCCGCCGCCATGGTCGCCGCGCCGACCGACCGGATCGCGCGCGGGATCGACACGCGGTGGCGCAGATCCTCGGTATCCGACAGAACCTCGTTCAACGGGCCGGTGGTGGCCACGGCGTAGAAACTCGGCGCGGCATCGAGATCGACCATGGCGGTGTTCACCCAGATGCCGAATTCCCGCGACTTGCGCCGCACCGTCACCGGCAGCGATGGCCCCGATATGGTGATCACCACGTCCAGCGGGGTGTCCGGGATCGCGATCTCGCGCTTGACCGCGCCGAAGATCAGGATGTCGGACCCTTCGAACGTGGCCGTGATCGCCACGCGGTCGCTTGACAGGCCCAGCACGACCTCCTCTTCGGCGCGCAGGGGAAGGGCCGCCATCACGAACAGAAGCGCCAGACGCCACAGCATCAGTGCCCCCCGGTCGTGCCGAGGGAGTAGAGCTCGGACGGTTGCACCAGCAGATCGAAGGCAAGCTTGCCGCAGACCGCCAGCACCATGATCGCCAGCAGGATGCGCAACTGCTCGGCCTTCATGCGCGTGCCGAGGGTCGTGCCGAACTGCGCCCCGATGACGCCGCCGACGAGAAGCAACACAGCCAGCGCCACGTCGACGGTATAGTTCGTCGTGGCGTGCAGCATCGTGGTGAAGGCGGTCACGAAGATGATCTGGAACAGCGAGGTGCCGACCACGACCTTGGTCGGCATGCCCAGCAGATAGATCATCGCCGGCACCATGATGAAGCCGCCACCGACCCCCATGATCGCCGCCAGAATGCCGACGCAGACCCCGACGACAAGCGGCGGGATGACCGAGATATAGAGACCGGATGTCCGGAATCGAATCTTGAACGGCAGGCCGTGCACCCAGCCATGCTTGCGCCGCCGCGACAGCACGCCGCGCCGCGTGTTGCGAATTGCGCGCAGGCTTTCGACGAACATCATCCCGCCGACGACGCCGAGAAACAGCACATAGCACAGCTTGACCAGCAGATCGACCTGTCCGAGCGATTTGAGGTAATTAAATACCACCACGCCAAGCGCCGCCCCCACCAGCCCGCCGATCAGCAGCACCGTGCCCATTCGCAGATCCACCGTCTTGCGTCGCAGATGCGCGAGCACCCCGGAAAACGACGAGGCGACGATCTGGTTGGCCTCGGTGGCGACGGCGACGGCCGGCGGAATGCCTATGAAGAACAGAAGCGGCGTCATCAGAAACCCGCCGCCGACCCCGAACATGCCCGACAGGACACCCACAAGCCCCCCCAGCCCCAGGAGCAGGAAGGCGTTGACCGAAACCTCGGCGATGGGGAGATAGATCTGCATGACTATGAGTAGCCCGATCTGCATTTTCAATGCAAGCCATGCGATGGTTCGACAGACCTGCGGACAGCGTCGCGGAATGCTCTATCTTCAACCTTGCAGCACCGGCACGCCCTTGCAGCCCCCGCAGGCCACTGCCACATAGGCATCAAATCCAAGGAGACACGAACATGATCGAAAAGACCGAGTTCTATATCGACGGCGCATGGCACGCGCCCCGCGATGGCCGCACGCATCAGGTCATCAACCCGTCCACCGAAGAGGCCTGCGCGACAATCTCTCTGGGCGGTCAGGCCGATACCGACGCCGCCGTGGCCGCCGCGCGCGCCGCGCTGCCGGGCTGGATGGCCACACCGGTGGAAGAACGGATCGCGTATATCGAGAAGGTCCTCGAGGTCTACAAGACACGCGGCGAGGACATGGCCCAGGCGATCAGCGCCGAGATGGGCGCACCCATCCACCTCGCCCGGCAGTCCCAGGTCGGCGCGGGCAGCTTTCACATCACCAATTTCCTGAAAGCCGCGCGCGAGTTCGAATTCGACGCGCCGCTCGGCGATCACGCCCCCAACGACCGGATCATACACGAGCCCGTGGGCGTCGTCGGCATGATCACGCCGTGGAACTGGCCGATGAACCAGATCACCCTCAAGGTGATCGCCGGGCTGGTCGCGGGCTGCACGATGGTGCTGAAACCCAGCGAGGAATCGCCGCTCAACGCCGTGGTCTTCGCCGAGATCCTGCACGAGGCGGGGCTGCCCAAGGGCGTGTTCAACCTCGTCAACGGCGACGGGCCGGGAGTGGGCAGCCAGATCTCGGCGCATCCGGATATCGACATGGTCAGCTTCACCGGCTCGGCGCGTGCGGGCAAACTGATCGCCAAATCCGCCGCCGACACGCTCAAGCGGGTCAGCCTCGAGCTGGGCGGCAAGGGCGCCAACCTGATCTTCGCCGATGCCGATGACAAGGCCGTCAAGCGCGGCGTCATCCATTGCATGAACAACACCGGCCAGTCCTGTAACGCGCCCACCCGCATGCTGGTGCAGCGCGAGAGATATGACAGCGCCGTCGACGAGGCCGCAGAGGTGGCAGCGTCGATCAAGGTCGGCCCGGCCCATGAGGAAGGCAAACATATCGGTCCGGTGGTCAATGCGGTGCAGTTCGACAAGGTGCAGGACCTGATCCAGACCGGCATCGACGAGGGCGCGCGGCTCGTCGCGGGCGGCACCGGACGCCCCGAGGGGTTCAACAAGGGCTATTACGTGCGCCCCACCGTGTTCGCCGATGTCACCAACGACATGACCATCGCACGCGAAGAGATCTTCGGCCCGGTCCTGTCGATCATCCCGTTCGAGACCGAGGAAGAGGGCCTCGCGATCGCCAATGACACGCCCTACGGGCTGACCAACTACGTGCAGACCACTGATCCGGCGCGCGCCAACCGGCTGGCACGGGGTCTGCGGTCGGGCATGGTGGAGATGAACGGTCAGTCGCGCGGCGCCGGCGCCCCCTTCGGCGGCATGAAGCAGTCGGGCTACGGGCGCGAAGGCGGCAAATGGGGCATCGAGGATTTCCTCGAGGTCAAGGCGGTCTCGGGCTGGACGCCGGGCGCCTGAAAACTCAGAACGGCGCCTTTGCGCGAAACTTCACGCCTGCGCCGCCATCGGGGTGGCGCAGGCGCAACTCCTCGGAATGCAGCATCAGGCGCGGGTGATCGCGGGCAGCATCCGTCGCATATAACGGATCGCCGAGGATCGGATGCCCGAGGGCCAGCATATGCACCCTCAGCTGATGGCTGCGCCCGGTTTTCGGGCTCAGCCGCACGCGCGTCTCACCCTCCCCCTGTCGCAGGACGCGCCACTCGGTCAGCGCCGCGCGCCCGGTCTCATGGCAGACCTTCTGCAAGGGGCGGTTCGGCCAATCCACCGTCAGCGGCAGATCGACCGTCCCGGTCTTGGGGTCCAGCGCACCCGCGACCCGCGCGACATAGCTTTTCCTGGTCTGCCGCTTCTCGAATTGCAATCCGAGATGGCGTTGCGCATGCGGTGTGAGGGCAAAGATCATCACGCCCGACGTGTCCCGGTCCAGCCGGTGCACCAGAAGGGCCGTCGGAAACGCCTCCTGCACGCGGGTCAGCAGGCAATCGGCCAGATGCGCCCCCTTGCCCGGCACGCTGAGCAGGCCCGCGGGTTTGCAGACGACGAGGATCTCGTGATCGTCATGCAGGATATCCAGCGGTGCGTCTGGGGGGGCATAATCTGACATGGGCGCGCGATACACGATGGCGCGCGGCAAGGCCACCATGCGGGAGCAAGGCCACCATGCGGGAGCATGCGTGGATGCATTCGGTCTGAACGGGGCCAGCGCGGAATCAAGGCCGACAGGCCGCCGCGCATCGCCGGGCCGCCCCCCGGCACGGCGATTTGGCTGCTGTCGGCGCAATGCTATGATGATTTTCGGATCTGGCCGACATAAATCTCTGCAACAGCTGGGTCTGATCGCCGCACAGCGGCCCGCCGATGCGCGGCTTGATCGAGATCTCTCAATGCCCGCCCAATCCCGGACCCGCTACTCTTCCTCGCGCAGAAAGGCGGGGCGCAGCACCTTGATCGTCGGCCGGTCCGGCAGAGTGCGCAGCGACACCTCAATCTCGCTCGTGCCGGGCCGCTCGATGGCGAACTCGCCCTCCATGCCGGCGAGGAACCGCTCCAGCGTGCGATCGGTGAACCAGTGCATCGGGATCACCACGCTCGCCCGCATCCGTCGCAGCACGGTCATCATGGCGTCGACGGACATGGTATAGCCGCCATCGACCGGCGCCATCACCACGTCCATCCGGCCAAGGGCGGCATATTGATCGTCCGACGGCTCGTGATGCAGGTGCCCGAGATGCGCGATGCACAGCCCCTCGGCCTCGAACACGAAGATCGAATTGCCCTTCGTCTCCACACCGCCACCCGCGCGGATGTCGGTCGGGACATTGCGCACCAGCATGTCGCCCAGATCGACGTGATGGTCGATTCCCTGCCCGAATTCCTCGCCCCAGCCGGGCAGGACATGCGGAATGGCCGGGTCCGGGTTGGCCGTCCAGTGGGTGGAATGGGCGTGGTTCATGGTGACGATATCGGGAATGAAATCGACATTGCCGATAAAGCCGGTAAAGTCCGTCACCGCCGAAAGGTCGCCCGCCTGAAGGAGAAAGGAGGCATGACCGGCATAGCGGATCCGTACGGTGTAATCGGGCAAAGGATCCCGAAACGAGGCCTTGTGGACAAAGTCCAGACCCGGCGCGGCGTCTGCCAGCGCGATGCAATGGCTCGGTCGCCGGTCCTGCGCCATGGCGGGTGCCGCGATCATGAGGATGAGCAGGGCAAGTCGAATCATCGGTCGTCCTCCATCTGATCGGTCGTAAGGTAGCACGATTTGCCGCGGTGCCAGTTTTTCCGGTTTTCGGCCCCCGAAAACACGCCGCCATGCGGAACGGATCGGTCACCGGACCCATGGTCGAAGCGGAGCGGGGTCAGCCTCACATGCAGGGCCGAGGCGACAACTCCGGCGCGCGGGATTGTCGTACGGCATTGCTTTACGGGCGAAAAAACCGATGCGGACGATGATTTCGGCATTTCGGGGCGCACGGTTTGAATTCTATCTTAGGTTGTGTTTATTATATTTCTAGTTAAACGTGTATTTGTGCATCCTCGGCAGATCGGGGGCGCATCAAGAACGGGAGGTGCGCATGCCGGGTCTTCAGGGTCGAGACAGGGTCATTCCAGTCGCTCTGATGGTTTTGATCGGATTGGCCGTCCTGGTCACGAGGGCCGAGGCGGTGACGATCAAGCGGTCCGCTGACATCGCGAAAGCCATCTCCGCAACGCCGACATATCACGGGGTCACCGCCGGGGCCGGTTTGACCGTCGATGCGGGGCGTCCGGCTGCCGTCCTGACCACCGGGCAAGACCCCCTGATCAGCACGCGGTTGCTCGATGCGGCAGGGGCCGCGCCTGTTCCACAGGCCACCGGATCGCACATCTGGTTGCTGATCCCCGATGATCCGTTTGGCCTGTGGACCGCCGAAAGCGACGACACGGCGAAGGGCAATCTTGCGACCGTCACTGAAGATGCAGGGGCCGGACAGGATTTGCCGATGGTCGTATCGGTCGGCGCCGTGATGGTGACGGGCGTGCTTGGCTGGCGCCTTGTCGCGCCCCCTCGCCCGCGACGTCGCAGAAAAAACCGGGGCCGCAACAGGTCTTCATCGGCTTGGCAGGGCGCGCATGAGACCACGACGACCCGCGATGTGCTCCACTTTATCGCGCAGAGTGTCACCCCGCGTTTTCTCACGCGCCGGAAAAGGTCGAGGCGCAAGGCGTCGTCCCTCTACCGCCCGACAGCAGACGGCTCCGAAACCATCGGCGACGTGGCGCGCGCGATTGTCGAAACGGTGACGCCGCAGCGTCGCCATCGAAAGCGTGGGCGCGGGTCACGGCAATGATCATCGCGACAAGACGAATCGTGGTCTGGAACAGGACGGCGTCCATCAGGGCGCGCATGCGATGTCAGGCGTAGGCCGACGCTCGGCCTAGCCCCTCGGCATGCGCAGGACCACGGCCCGCCCGCGTTTGGTATAGCGCAACTCGCTTGCGCCGATCGCCGAGACGCGCCCGCCATCAAGCCTGTCGCCGATCTCGACCTTCTGGTATCGCCCATTGGACAGGCGCACCAGCGCACGCCGATTGGACGGGCTGCCATAGACGCCGATCAGGTTGACCTGGCGCAGGTTGACCGCGTTGCGCGCCGTGGCCGCCTGCGCGACCGACGCCGAGCTCGGGATGCGCGGCGCGACCGTCTGCTGTTGCTGTTGCGGCGCTTGCTGTTGCTGTTGCTGTTGCGGGGCCTGCCGCCGCACGATGCGCTCGATATTGTCGGGGCGGATCTGCGGCTTGAGCGACGCGGTCACGGCCTGCGACATCGCGGCCTCGTCCGGGCCATCTTCCGGGCCCGGGCTCGCGGCCGCCTCGGCCAGCGCCGCCTCCACGGCGATCGCATCGGGTGCTGCGGGGGCGGCGGAGGCCTGCTGCAACGTGGCGGGGCGGGGACGCGGGCGCAGGCTGGCCATTTCGGTGCGAGAGCGCCCGCCGAAGGCACCGCGCTCGTGACGTTCGATCAGGCCTTCGGGCCGGGTCCGCGGCCGGATACCGGAAATGCGGTCAAGATCGGCCGCGGCCTCGGGCGAGAGCGTCAGCCCCGGCACCGGCACCGCGCGCGCCGGTGTAACGGGCGGCTGCAGGGGGGGCGGGCCCGAGAACACCGCGACCCCGTCGGGCGTCAGCGCGCCATCGCGCGTCGCCACGACAAGCCCGCGGGCGTCGAACTGATACGTCGTGCCCGCCGGGGCCGGGACGGGTGGCGTCTCGGGGCGGGTATCGCCGCGCGCGTCGGGCACCTCGGGCAGGGCCACCGCATCGCCCACCGGCAGATCCTCGTCGATCGAGGTCAGGTAAAACGCGTCGAGACTGCCCGCGTCGGGCTGGACCGGCGGATCGGGCGGTATCTGCCAGATCCCCGACTCCGCGTACCGCGCGCGCGCCGCCTGGGATGTCAGCGGTTGGGACTGCGCCGGCGGCTGCGGGGCGGCCTCTGGCGCGGCGGCTGGCGGATCACCCGGACCGGGTGGAATGATCGCCTCCGGCTCCGGGGCACGGGCGGCCTCGGGGGTGCCGGTCTCCGCGCCCTGCCTCGAGATGGGGGGGACGGTGTCAGACGGCGCGGTGTCGGGGCTTTCGGGGGTCAGCGCGATCTGTGGCTCGGACCATCGCACCAGCCGTGCGAGATCCGAATCCGGAAAGATCGTCGCCCACGCAGCGACGCCGGCCAGCAACAGCAGCAGCACCGTCGTCAGGATCACCCCGAGGAATCTCGGTTTGCCGCGCCGGTTGCGCTGTGTCTCGCGCGCCCCGAAGATGGTCAGGCGGTCGGCCTCATCCTCGGCGCTGGCAGCGCCGGGGGTTTTGGCCGGGGTGGTGCCCTGCGACGCGGCCTTGCCCGCCATGCGCGCGGGATCCGTCTTGTCGCGCCCGCGCGAGGGGCGGCTTTCGGGCGCGTTTTCCTGCGCGCGACGGCGGCGCGACCCGCCTGTGCCCGCCTTGCCCCTGGCCTCAGGCACCGCCGGTTCTTCGCGCCTTGGCGCGAGGCTGGCGGCGGCGGCTGCGGGGCTGGCGACCGCGCCCTGCCCGTCCTTGCCGGCCTGCCGCGCGGCAGGATCCGGCGTTACTGGCGTGCCCTGCGATCCCTCGCCCGGCATGTCCCGCGCAGCACCCGCAAGATGCGGCGCACCCGTGTCGGGCACATCGCGCGCGGCCCGGATCGGTGCACCCCCTGTGCCCTCTGTTGTGCCCCCGGCAAGCGCGCCGGTCGCGGCCTCTGCTGTGGGGGCTTGTCCCGCGATCCCGGGTCCCGCGCGCTCGGTGGGCGGATCCTGCGGCACCGGATCGTCACCGCTGATCGGTGCCTGCGGCTTGGGGCGCGCCGCACCGGCGATCTCGATCGGGGTGTCATCGCGCACCACCCGCGCCCCGTCGCGCGAGGTTTCGCCGAAAAACGGCTCCGTGCCGAAGCTGTCGGTTTCGGGCCGCGCCACGAAACTCACCGGGTTGAAGCGATGCTCGCGGGCAAAGCTTTCGGCCTCCTGCAGGGTCTCACGCGCCACCGCCGCCACATGGAGCCGCGACCCGACCACGTTCCAGTCGAAGGCCAGATCGTCCAGCGCATAGGGTGTGGCCCCGTCGAGCGCATGCATCGCCGCCGCCTCGTGATCGGCCTCGGGCCCCTCCCCGGCGGGCAGGTCGAGATAGCGGATCTGCGCATCGGGAATGACCAGCTTGGTGGTCACGCCCGATGGCTCGAGCGCCGCCGCCTTTTCGCGCAAGGCGGCGAGTTCGGCGGTCAGATCCGCGCTGTCGAGCGCGACCTCACCCACCATATGCCAATGCGACGCGCCGGTCCGGTGCAAGAGGCCGATACCTACGGAGGACAGGGAAAGGGCAAAGTTCGGTTTCATCGCTACCGCTTTAACATGCGTGGTGCGTCATCGGGAGTCCCACCTTCACGGCATGAATGTTATGGCAGAGACGCGCGCAGGCCAACCCTCGAACCCTGCGCGCGGGCCATCTCATGCACCGGCCTTGTTCAACCCCTGATCGAGATCCGCGATCAGGTCCTCGGCATCCTCGATCCCGATCGAGATGCGCACGACATTGGGCGCGGCGCCGGCCGCCTTTTGCTGTTCGGGTGTCAACTGCCGGTGGGTGGTCGAGGCCGAGTGGATGATCAGCGACCGCGTATCACCGAGATTGGCGACATGGCTGAACAACTCCAGACTGTCCACCAGCGCGACACAGGCGTCGTAACCGCCCTTGAGCGCGACGGTGAAGAGGCCCCCCGCACCCTTCGGGCAGATCTTCGCGACCCGGTCGTGATAGGGCGAGGATTTCAGCCCCGCATAGGTCACGTGATCGACCGCAGGATGGCTCTCCAGCCAGCCGGCCACCTTCTCGGCATTCTCGCAATGGCGCTGCATGCGCAAGCTCAGCGTCTCGATCCCCAGCAGCGTGTAATGCGCCGCCTGCGGGTTGAGCGTCATCCCGAGATCGCGCAGCCCGACGGCGATGCCGTGAAAGGTGAAAGCGAGCGGGCCGAAGGTCTCGTGGAATTTCAACCCGTGATAGGCGGGTTCCGGCTCGGACAGCGACGGGAACTTGCCCGAGGCCGACCAGTCGAAGGTGCCCGAATCGACCACTGCGCCGCCGGTGACCGTGCCGTTGCCGGTCAGGAACTTGGTCATCGAATGCACGACCAGCGTCGCGCCGTGCTCGATCGGGCGGCACAGATACGGCGTGGCCGAGGTGTTGTCGACGATCAGCGGCAGACCGGCCGCATCGGCCAGTTTCGCCACCGCGTCGAGGTCGGCGATATGGCCCCCGGGATTGGCGATGGATTCGCAGAACACCGCGCGGGTCTTGTCGTCGATGGCCGCGTTGATCGCGTCCGCGTCATCGATGTCGACGAACTTCGCCTCCCAGCCGAACCGCTTGATGGTGTGGCTGAACTGCGTCACCGACCCGCCGTAAAGCCGGGTCGAGACCACGACATTGCATCCCGGCGCCATCAGCGGGAACAGCGCCATGATCTGTGCGGCATGCCCCGACGAGCAGCAGACCGCCCCCGCGCCGCCTTCGAGCGTCGCCACCCGTTCCTGCAGGGCCGCCACGGTGGGGTTGGTCAGGCGCGAATAGATATAGCCGACCTCCTGCAGGTTGAAGAGCGCGGCGGCGTGCTCGGCATTGCGGAACACGTAGGCTGTCGTCTGATAGATCGGCACCTGCCGCGCGCCGGTTGCCGGGTCCGGGCGACTTCCTGCGTGAATTTGCAACGTGTCGAAACCATAGGCCATCCGGGGGATCCTTTTTCGGGAACTGCTTGCAAACCGGATTACGGCATTGAAAGGTGCCTCGCAACAGCGATGAGGAGACCGATGCGATGCCCCACCCCTTTCATCTGGCGATCAACGTGACCGATCTCGATGCGGCGCGCCGGTTTTACGGCGGTCTGCTTGGCGGGGTCGAGGGCCGCTCGACCGCGACATGGGTGGATTTCGACCTGTTCGGTCATCAGCTGTCGCTGCATCTCGGCACGCCGCTGGCCACCGAGGACACCGGGCGCGTCGGCGATCACATGGTGCCGATGCCGCATTTCGGCGTGGTGCTGCCGCTGGCCGAGTGGCGCGCGGTGGCCGACCGGCTGTCGATGGCCGATGTGGAGTTCGTGATCCCGCCCTCGGTGCGCTTCGAGGGCGAGCCGGGCGAGCAATGGACGATGTTCTTTCGCGATCCGTCCGGAAACCCTGTGGAACTCAAGGGCTTTGCCGATATGGGCGGGGTGTTTGCCGGGTAGAGCTGATCCGATGCGGTCGGTCCGACCCACGGAATTTTTCAAAAATTCCGTGCAAGAAAATTTGAAATTTTCTCGGCCGCCCGCACCGTCGAGGTATCAAACGGCAACCGCGCACCCGATCCGTCCTACCGCATCCAGAATCCGTTGCGCTTGAGGGTGTTGCGGATCGCCTGTTCGCGGCGCTGCAGATCCGCCTGATCGAACAGCGCGCGCGCCTTGCGCCCGCGTCCCTGATAGATCATCCGCTTCATCGGCTCGTATTGCTTGAGCGCGGTCTTGATCCGGTGCGGCGCGGTCACCTCTTCCAGCAGCTCGATCACCCGGTCGGGTTCGCGGGCATATAACAGCGGCAGCGCGCGGTAGTGGCAGGTGGTCTCGCCGTCCAGCCAGCCTTCGGGCAGGGTGTCGCGCCCGCCGCCAAGCGCATGGATCACCAGCGGCAGCGCCACCTGATCGAGCCACGGATCGAGCGACTGGCAGATCAGCTCGGGCGGCGGGTCATCGCGAATGGCCAGCGCATACTCGAGAAAGCGTTGCCCGAACACGTGCGGGCAGCGGTAGAAGAAGAACCCGGCATTGAAATAGAGATAGCGCTGCCAGTATTCGTCCGGCTGCGCGGGATCGAGAGAGCTTGCGAAATCCAGCCCGAACCTGTCATAGAGCGATTTCCAGATCGCCGAGTAGCCGGGGCCGTACAGCTCGGGTTCGGGCCAGGTGCCGGTGCGGCGCTTCGAGGCGGTGGGGCGGTCGAAATCGAACGGCACCCGCCCGAGATCCCCGGTGACCAGCGTGTCGGTGTCGAAGAACACGAACGGCTCTGCCCCGGGCAATTCGAAAAGCGCCTCGATCTTGTTTCCATACGGATACGCATGGCCGAAATGCCGCGCGTCGAAGGGCAGGATCTCTGCCCCCAACTCGATCAGCCGGGCACGCGTCTCGGCGCTTTTCATCGCCGGATCGCCCGGCCACATCGGACCGGGCCGAGGCTCCGCCACGAAGAGCCGCCCCGCAAAGCCCGGCGAATACGCCCGCAACGAGGCGGCAAAGATCAGCGCCTCGTATTCCAGCCGCCCGCCCTGACCGATGATCATGATGTTGAAGGCGGTGGATCCTGCCGCGTCTGGGGCCATACCGTTCCCGTCCTTCACTGACTGCACGGCCCCCCATACGCGGCTTTGCCGGTGCTGACAAAGCCCTCCGGGCATGGTCGCGCACGTCCGCCTGCGCGGGACCTGTCGGGGGAGTAAAGTGGTGGGCGACCTAGGAATCGAACCTAGCGTGCGTCTCCGCGAGGGAGTTACAGTCCCCTGCCACACCTTGCGGCCTGTCGCCCACACATACCGGCCTTCGCCGGATGGTGGACGGTGGGTACAAGCGGGCGGAAAAGGCGTCAACCGCTAAATCGCTTGCACGCCGACCTCGGGCGGTGCAGGGTCTCGCGTCGAAATCTCAAGGGTGCGACAGGCATGAAAAAACCCCGATGGGTCATCGAGAAGGAGCAGGCGCGCAGCAAGGCGGCGGCCGAGACGCTGTGGCTGTTCGGGCTGCACGCGGTGCGCGACGCGCTGGAGAATCCGCGCCGCGAAAAGCTGCGTCTGATCGTGACCCGCAACGCCGCCGACAAGCTGGCCGAGGCGATCACGACAAGCGCGATGACCCCCGAAATCGCCGATCCACGCAGTTTCACCGCCCCCCTCGATTCGGGGTCGGTGCATCAGGGGGCCGCGCTCGAGGTGAAACCGCTCGATTGGGGGCCGCTGGCCGAGGTCTGCATGGGCGACGGCGTGGACGGGCCGCGCGTGGTGCTGCTCGACCGGGTGACCGATCCGCATAATGTCGGGGCGATCCTGCGCTCGGCCGAGGTGTTCGGCGCCCGCGCCGTCATCGCCCCGCGCCACCATTCCGCCCCCGAGACCGGCGCGCTGGCCAAGACCGCGAGCGGCGCGCTGGAGCGTCAGCCCTATCTGCGGGTGCGCAACCTCGCCGAGGCGATCACCGGGTTGCAGGCCATGGGCTATATCGTGCTGGGGCTTGCGGGCGAGGCCGACCAAGGCATCGAGGCCGCGCTCGATGGCCGGCGCGACCGGCCCGTCGCGCTCGTGCTCGGGGCCGAGGGGCCGGGACTGCGCCCAAGAACGCGCGCCTGCGTGGACGCGCTGGTGCGCATCGACCATGCCGGCGGGTTCGGCTCGCTCAACGTGTCGAACGCCGCCGCGGTGGCGCTTTACGCCGCGCGGGCATGAGGCGTTCAGGGATTTTGACATGCGCCTTTGTGTATTGGACATGACGGAGATCCGACCGATATGACACCCATGGGTCACAAGATCGCCACGTGCAATTACTGCGGGACGCGCGCAGCGCTGGTGCTGGACCGTGCGCGCCACGAGCTGACCTGTTCCAGTTGCGGCGCGCCACTGCATGACATGAAGGCGCTGCCGAAGGCCAAACTCGCAGAGTCGCGCGACACGCCGCGCCCGATGCGCCTGCCGCGACAGGCCTATGATGGCGATCGGCGGCACGCCGCCCCGCCCCGACCGCGCAAGCGGCGCAAGGGGCTGGGCCGGCGCATGATGGAAGAGATCTGGGACGTGGTCGAGGATATCTTCGACTGACCGCGCCCCCTCACCAGCCGGTCACAGCTCTATTACAAGCCTTTATATCCCGGAAATCATTCCTACATGTATACCAGAGACGGCGGTTTGGAACACCGTCGCCTCATATCACTGTCCCTCGTTCCGCAACTGGCGCCCAAGCTTGTCTTGGGCGCTTTTTTCTTCTCGCGGCACGTGATTGAATAGGGCCATGAGCGAAACCTATACCGATTCCCACCTGCGCGACATCCTGTCCCGCACCCGGCGCATCGCCATCGTTGGCGTCTCGATGAACCCGGTGCGCCCGAGCTATTACGTCGCGCGCTATCTCGGCCTGAAGAAATACGAGGTGGTGCCGGTCAATCCCGGCCATGCCGGCGAAATGCTGTTCGGCCAGCGGATCGTCGCGTCGCTGTCGCAGATCGAGGGGCATGTCGACATGGTCGATATCTTCCGCCGCTCCGAGCATGTCCCGCCCATCGTGGACGAGGCGCTGGAGGCGTTTCCCGACCTGCGGACCCTCTGGATGCAGATCGGCATCGAGAACGCGCAGGCCGCCGCCACCGCCCGCGCGCGCGATGTGGACGTGGTGATGAACCACTGCCCCAAGATCGAATATCAGCGCCTTTTCGGCGAATTGCGGATGGGCGGTTTCAACACCGGCGTGATCTCGTCGAAACTCTGACCGGGGATTTTCGAGTATTTTTGGCAAGATGAAGCCGGGGGTACGGAACAGGCTGGTCTTGGGCGGCGGGCGTGATAACTTTTCCCCATGCTGAACTCTGCCACGCCCGACTTCATCGACACCCTGCGCGCGAATCTGCCAGAGGCTGCGTTTCGCGAGACGGCCCCGCATTATCTTGAAGAACCCCGCGGGACCTGGCAGGGGCAGGGCGTGGTGATCGCCCCCTCGCGCGTCGAGGAGGTGGCAGAAGTCGTGGCCGCCTGTGCCGAGGCGCGCGTGCCGGTGCTGCCCTATGGCGGCGGCACGGGCCTTGTCGGCGGGCAGATCAGCCCGGACGGCCGCGATTCCCCGGTGCCGGTGATCCTGAGCCTCGAGCGGATGGCTGCTGTGCGCGGAATCTGGCCCGACGAGAACGTGATGATCGTCGAGGCCGGCGCGATCCTGCAGGACATCCATGTGGCGGCCGAGGCCGAGGACCGGCTGTTCCCGCTGTCGATCGCCGCCAAGGGGTCGGCGCGGCTCGGCGGGCTTCTGGGCACCAATGCCGGCGGCATCAACGTGCTGCGCTACGGCAATGCGCGCGATCTGGTTCTGGGGCTGGAGGCGGTGCTGCCCGACGGGCGGATCTGGCACGGGCTGAAGCGTTTGCGCAAGGACAATACCGGATACGATCTGCGCAACCTGCTGATCGGCTCGGAAGGCACGCTCGGCGTGATCACCGCCGCGTCGCTGAAGCTGTTCCCGCGTCCCGTGGGGGAGGGCACCGCGCTGATGGTGGTGGACGGCCCGCGCGCCGCGCTCGACCTGCTGGCGATGGCGCGGACTCATCTGGGCGAGGGGGTCAGCGCGTTCGAGATCATGCACCGGCAGGGGCTGGCGTTTCTGGCCGAGACGCTGCCCGACATTCGCCAGCCGTTCGGTGATCCCCCGGAATGGCTGGTGCTGATCGATATCGGGCTGGCGCGCGGTCGCGACCCCGCGCAGGCGCTGGAGGATCTGTTCGCCGAGGCGTTCGAGGCGGGTCTGGTGAGCGATGGCACGATCGCCCAATCCGAGGCGCAGCGCCACGCGTTCTGGGAGATCCGCGAACAGATCCCAGAGGCCAACCGGCGCATCGGCTCCATCGGTTCGCACGACATCTCGCTGCCGATGTCGCGTATTCCCGATTTCATCGAACAGGGGCGCGCCGCGATCGCGGATCTCGGGGATTTCCGGATCAACTGTTTCGGGCATCTGGGCGACGGCAACCTGCATTACAACGTCTTTCCCGCAAAGGGGCGCAGCCGCGACGACCACGCCGGCGACCGCGAGGGGATCAAGCGCGCGGTACATGATCTGGTGCACGCGATGGAGGGCTCGGTCAGCGCCGAGCACGGCATCGGGCGGCTCAAGGTCGGAGATCTGGAACGTTACGGCGATCCGGTGAAGCTGGATGCGATGCGCGCGATCAAGGCCGCGCTCGACCCGCATGGCATCATGAACCCCGGCGCGGTCCTGCGCGGCTGACATCCGCGCCTTCTCTGGCCCCTTCTCTGGCCCCTTGTCTGGCCCCGGCCCCCGGCGTATAGGCCCGGTCTGACCCAGAAGGAGCGAGCGCCATGCGAGGCAGTGCCAATCTCAACGTCATGCTGAAGGCCGCGCGCAAGGCGGGGCGGACGCTTGTCAAGGATTTCAAGGAGGTCGAGAACCTGCAGGTCTCGACCAAGGGCGCGGGCGATTTCGTCAGCCGGGCCGACATCGCCGCCGAGAAGATCCTCAAGACCGAGCTGATGGGCGCGCGTCCGAGCTATGGCTGGCTGGCCGAGGAGGGCGGCGAGGAGCCGGGCAAGGACCCCACCCGCCGCTGGATCGTCGACCCGCTGGACGGCACCACGAATTTCCTGCACGGGCTGCCGCATTGGGCGGTGTCCATCGCGCTGGAACACAAGGGCGAGATCGTGGCCGGGGTCGTCTACGATCCCGCCAAGGACGAGGCGTTCTTCGCCGAGAAGGGCGCGGGCGCCTGGATGAATGAAAGCCGCCTGCGCGTCTCGGGCCGCCACAAGATGAGCGAGGCGATCTTCGCCACCGGCCTGCCTTACGGCGGCCGCGCCGATCTGCCCGAGACCCTGCAGGATCTGGCGCGCTTGCTGCCCGCCTGTGCCGGGGTGCGGCGGTGGGGGGCCGCGGCGCTCGACATGGCCTATGTGGCGGCGGGGCGGTATGACGGCTTCTGGGAGCGGCGGCTCAGCCCGTGGGATCTGGCGGCCGGCGTGATCATCGTGCGCGAAGCGGGGGGTCTGGTGGACCCGCTGACCAAAGGCGAGAATATCGTGGAGTCGGGCGATGTGATCTGCGCCAACGAGCCGCTGTTTGACAAGTTCGTCAGCGTGATCCGGGGCTGAACCGGGAAGCACCCTGTGGTCCGTTGAGAACATTTCATGAACATGCTATCCATTTGGCATGAACGCGCCGATTCTCTCCCGTCAGCAGATGCGCCCCGCGCCGCAAATGCGCCTCTTGGGGGCGCTCGATCTGCCGCTCGCCCGCCTGCACGAGGCCTGCGGTCCGGCGCGGCACAGCTTCGCGATGCTGGTGGCCGGCGACATGCAGGGGCCGGTGCTGTGGATCGCGCCGGGATGGGCGACGGACCGGCTCAACCCCGACGGCATGCGCGCCCTGACCGGACCCGGGAACGGGCCCGAGCGTTTTCTGTTCGTCACCCCGCAACGGCGCGAGGATATCCTGTGGTGCATGGAAGAGGCGTTGCGCAGCGGGGCCGCGCCGCTGATTGTGGCCGATCTGCCGGGACCGCCCGGCCTGACCCCGGTGCGCCGCCTGCATCTGGCCGCCGAAGAGGGGGCGGGGCGCGGGCATTACCGTCCTCTGGGGTTGATCCTGACGCCCGACGATGGCGGCGCGACCGGGGTCGAGACCCGCTGGCACATGGCCCCGGCGCACGCATTGCACACCGATCACTGGCGGCTGGAGCGCAGGCGCGCCCGCACCGATCCGCCCGCCGCGTGGACGCTGTCAGGGCACCCCGGTGCCTGGCGTCTCGCGCAGACGTGACATCCGACACCCGCCCCGGGGCGTAAAACAGGGCATGATTCGATTTCTCGTACTTGCGCTCTGCCTCGTGGCGGGCACCGCCACGCCTGCACCCGAGGCGTTTCGCCTCGACACCGCAGGCTCCAGCGTCGGGTTCACCTACAGGTTCATGGGCGGCGACACGCGCGGCACCATGCCGGTCAGATCCGCCGAGATG
>Ga0307942_1000126_pt1 | contig 42076 bp, 58 predicted proteins | sample OrgLakmetagen175_FD_201846 | JGI IMG/M metagenome (GOLD analysis project Ga0307942, IMG submission 201846) | Saline water microbial communities from Organic Lake, Antarctica - #175 | ecosystem: Environmental > Aquatic > Non-marine Saline and Alkaline > Saline | place: Antarctica: Organic Lake... | reverse complement strand
TTCTTTTATCCCCCCCCCCCCCCTCTCTCTCTCTCTCTCTCTCTCTCTCTCTCTCTCTCTCTCTCTCTCTCTCTCTGTATCTCCCAGCCTGATCTAGTTTGTGGCATCCACACAGCTGAGGCAACCAGGCATAGACAACCAGGTTATATGCAAGGTTTAATCCAGCTCTCACCAGAGGCGTTAAGTTTGCTGCTCCCTATCTGCACCAGACGTGTGAGGTCCTGCCAGCCTTGGTCAGGCAGCCACTCGTACAGTTTATGCCGCCTTGCCTTTTCTAAGCTCAGGTTGCCCTTCAGGAAGAAGTCTATGAAGTTTAAGTCTAGGGGGGTCTCGCCTGCAGAGGGAAAAGTAAGCATGGTGGAAGCAGGAATGGTTGGAAAGTGGCTTGCTAGAGAGGTCACAGGCAACGAGTCACCATGGCAGGAGTATGGGCATTCAAGTAAGCAATGTGGGAGATCTGTGCAGAGGCCAATGACATTTGAACCCACACGAGAAGTGTAATATCAAGTCAATTTACAACATCTGCATCCTGTGACGATGACACCAGCAACACTGTCAACACATCAAAGCAGAGGCGCTGACCGTGACAGAGCATCTTCCTCTGCAGGACCCCGTTCTAGCTACAAGCACTAACAGCAGTTCATGCGCACACCTTCCAAAATCTTGATCGTCATCTGGAAGGAGAACATCAGTTTGTGCTTCTCAAACAGGCCCAAGCACGTGTAGCTGTAGATGTCAAAGGTCAGGGCCTCAATGACGTTGTGCAGCCGGTTCTCCAGCATGATGTCCTTCTTGCTCGTGTTCAGGGTCTGGTTGAATACAGTGAGGAAGGACCCTAAGCTGTACTCATACCTGTAGAGAGGGAACCCAAAAGCCGGTGCACAGAGGGTCAGCAAAGCAGGGGGCAAAAGGGCATCAGCAGGTCAAGGACAGGCTACCCATAAACAAGCGCCTGCTGGCTCAAATGGTAGGGTTAGGGCGTGAATGCGTGAGACCACCACGCTGCAAGTAGTTTGAATCTGTCACAGCACAAATCCCCATCCTCCAAGCCACCCAGGCCCTGACCTGTGCCTCCTCACACTCACACATGGTTCAATATTCATCATACGTCCACCTCAACTTGTGCTCACCACTCACACATAATGAGCTTGTCGTACACACCTATGCACCCAGCCACTCACATGTTGCTGATAGCAGACAAGGATGCCATGACGAAGAACAGGATGGCACCCCGCTTTGCAACCGGGCTATAGCGCACACGGGCTTCCTCGATCTCCCCTGCCATGACCTTGCTGGCTTCAAGCTTCTCAGCAATCTCCACGGCCTTGGCCTTGGCTCGCTCCAAGGTGCTGATGAGGTCCTGGTTGTCAAGGATATTGCCTGTACAGGAGGTACGCGGTGATGCGATGAGAGTAGGAGAAAATTTAAGTAGAGGCAAAAGCACACCCTTCGAGCTTGGCTCGCCGATGCTGGGTTTAAAAGTTGGTGATTTAAGACATGAATGCTGATAAAAAGTGCACAAGTATGAGAGCTAGAAAAGGCTGGAAGTTGCTACAGCAAAAGAAGACCTTGGGTAGCAGGGTAGCAGGGTAGAGAGGTCGGCTGGTGCTGCTGATTGATTAACACACTTGTTGTATGAGCTTTGTAGACTTTATACCTTAAGCAATGGGCTCACCTGTTGCATTGGACAGCTCTCGCAGCAGCGTGTCTTCTAAGTTCTTCAGCAGAGCCTTGTTATCGCTCATCTCTTTCACCAAGGTCTCACGCGACTCCTCCAAGTCTGACCTGTACAGGCATGCATTATTCATTAACAAAAAGGGCATGGTTTGGAATGGGCTACTTGTCGAGAAGAATACATACAAGATGTTATCCACTGCTTGTGGCAAGCGTAGAGACCATTTTCAGACGGGAATAGCAATTTTGAATCTGCCACGTTCAAGACGCACCACCTTGTAGCAAAAGGCTTACACAGGCAAACCGCACGCACCGCTCATGCTTCACAGTCACATTGAGCAGCTGCTCTGTCAAACCCTGCTGGGTCACTCCGTAGTTGATGATCATGGTCTTGCCAGACACTTCGGGGCCGTAGTGTGGGTTGGACTGCTTGGAGGTCATGTACAGCCGGAAGTTGGGGTCCCACTCCACCTCTTTGTCACCCAGCTTGATCACGAGCTTGCCTGACAGGAGGAAGAGTACAAAAGGGGAGGAAAAGGGTCCCATGTGAGGCATGTGACTTTAATAACGCAGGGAACCCTCATCAACCAACTCTTGTTGCTTAACTCTTAACTGTAAACTGGAAGATGGGACGCAAAACCTGTTCCTCACTTTCCCGGACTGCCTGTGCTCACAAGCTAGTACCTGTAAGTGAGCAAGCCTGTAACCCTTAGACTGCTAGCACCAACACCTCCAAAATTACCAGTTGGTGAGTGAATGAAGTTCTTCTCAAGCACAGTGTTGATGACGGGGTCAATGTACTCGTCCAGGTTCTCAAACAGGAATGGGAAGCCGTACTGGATGGCGAGCTCCAGCTGCTTCAGGAAGTCTGAGTCATTGAATGTCTTGACCTGAGTTCAGGGGACAGTCACGGTGGACAAGTGAGGTCGAGAAAAGGACAGAGCAACTCTAAGAAGTAAAGCCTTTTTCTGCATCACCATCCTGCCATGCACTGTGTGCTTCAACCTGCAGAGCAGAGTGCGAGTAGCCAAGATGGACAGTGAAACATACGCATGCCTCACGTAATTGTGCATCACACAAAAAGCCACACGCAACAGAAACCCCAATCATGTCACTGAATGACACCCTCAAACTTCAGCCCAATTTCGTATTTTTAAGGTGGCGATGCAACAGCGACTTGCAAACAGTACGTCCTGGGTTATGAGGATGGCAACACAGCGCACACACAGCTAGAGTTATAGCTGTAATTTCATGCGCACCTTGCCTTCCAGCTGCTTGCCTTCCCTGATCTTGATCCAGTTCACCGCCTGCATCTGTGGGTCTATGCACAGCGGCCAGCGGTTGGCACGCACGGTCAGGATGCCGTTCTGTACGCTGAGCTCGTCTGAAGGAAGGCCCTCGCTGGACCACAACGCTGTCTCCACGTCAGTGGTGAGCAGTGCCTCTAGACGAACTGTGAGGTAATGCATGATGTCGCGGTTAAGAATTTGAAATTGTGGGGGAGCCTATACCCGATCCCATAGCAGGGGAGGGCTCAACAGGACTGGATGGTTTGTTGCTCTGCTGCTGCATGCAAAGCGCTTGAGTGCAGCCTCAGGCAGGAGAACACACGGCAAGTGCACAAAGGAACAGTGAATTCCCACGTAATACACTGCAAGGTAACTCACATGGCTGCGTGAGAGGGATCTTGCGCTCGCTCACGTCCTTGTTCCACATGTCATACACCATGGCATGACGGTAGTAGAAGGTGAAAGCACCAGTGTAGGACAGGAAACTGCTGGTGAGCAGGCAGTCGCCCACCAGGCGCTCCTGTGTGTGTATGTGCGTGTGAGTGTGTGTATGCGCATCTTCATCAGAGTGCGTGCCTTGCACACGTGAACGCTCTTGCCTTACTGCACAGACCCCATGTGACACCTAGTTTTGTAAAATCGTCCTCTTCTCGAGAACAAATGCACAGCAGCAGACACCAGCGGCCGCAGTGTGTTGCTCATACAAAACACAATCCTTTCTCATGTCACGTCCAATAGCAACTCACACATCACACACTTGCAGGCGCCCAAACACTCACACACGCAAGTACACCCACAAGCACACATTCACGCACCTTTCGCCGCTCTAGCTCCTCAATGTCAGAGCCCCAACGCGTGCGCTCGCTGCCCAAGCCTGCAAGAAAGGACGTGGTTGGTTGAGCAATGACGTTCATTGTCCATGTGCAATGCAAGTGGCTCAATCTGCTGTGAGGTGGGCAGTGGCAACCTAGAGAAAGTTCATAAGTTCATACATACATCAACGCACACAGCAGATGTAAAGCCACACACCATTCGGCACAGAAACAATGAGAGCAGCATTCATGTGAGTCATCTGATGATATGATGTTGACGACGCTAGTGATCATGGGTATGCACCTGCGATGAGGCGGGAGGCAGAGATGAGGCGGCGCTCCATGAGGTCTGCTTTGGCCTTCAAGTCCTGCTGCTCAGCCGTCTTTTCTTCAAATTGGGATCGGAGCGTGCTGAGCTGAGTGTTCAGCTCTTGCAGCTGCTGCTTGGTGGTGGTCAGGTCTTTCTGCAGTAGGGCAGGTCAGGAGGTCAGGGCAGGAGCGGTGTTAGTGACAACAGTTGTGCTGCGTGAAAGCCTGTGGACAAAGGTACTGAGGCTGTGGGAGCAGGGGCATTTGTGCAGCACCAAAAAGAGAAGCACCTACCCGGACATCTGCTTAGAGCAAAGATAACTCCAAACCACAGGCAATTCCTACTTTGAAACCAGCTGTAGATACTCACACACGACCCTGGCCTGTACACACCTGTGCAATACGCAGGTTCTTCTCAGCTTCTGCCACCTTCTTGCGCTTGGGCTCCACAGTCTTGGCCACATTGTTGTAATTCATCATGGCCAGCACCCACTTCAGCAAACCGGCACCGGCAGTGGAAATGCCACGCAGGCTCTCATACGTGAAAGAGGGTCCTTTCATGTACTCCTTCACCTTTTTCACCTATAGGTGTGTTGTGTGATTGTGAGGTGAGTGGTTGTGTGGTTGTGTGTGTGCGCGCGTGCGTATGTGTGTGCATACTTGAGCGCAAGAGGCAGAGAGAGAGAGAGAGAGAGAGAGAGAGAGAGAGAGAGAGAGAGAGAGAAAGAGAAAGATAGATAGATAGATAGATAGAAAAAGAGAGAGAAAGAGAAAGTGTGAGTAAGCCCACTTCCCTGCAGCTGAAGTCTTGCTGAGTGTACGTGGGACAGCTTAACATTTCAAAGAGCAGAGTTAGTTAGGAGATTGCTGACGATAGTCTGAGGCAGATGACTGACAGTAGGTGAGGTGACAGTAAGCATCCAGAAAATACAAAGCCTTTGCATTTCTAGAAGCGTGCCAACAAGCATTGAGGCAGCATGCGTTGCACTGCGCACCTGCTTCTCTGAGAGGCTATCCTTGTCGTACTCGACCAGCGACTTGAGGAAGTTTGAGTCTGACATCATTGCTTTGGCGCCAGCCCAGCTTACGTCCTTCAACGAGCGCAGGATGACCACGCACTCACACACCTGTAGGCACAGCCACACGAGAAAATGCGCCAAGGCTGTAGACAGGGGTAATGCTTGAAGGCACAATGACAAGTGCATCAGTTTGGCCAGAGCTGAAGTGTATACTTGCATACGGTGCATAGGTGGACTACAGATTTGGCAGGGAACTGGCCACATGCATGAAATGTGTACGCGGACAACTCTGGCCAGACCTGAGCATACTCTAAACAGTGACGTGAATAAGGAGGAGATGCTGGTCATAGTTAGCTGTTGCTCTTTCTTGCACTGCCAAATGTTTGGCCAGGTTAAGCGTCGCAATCCCCTGAGCCCCTCATGTCCTGACATAACCCCCTCCCCTGAGTGCATGAAGTCACGGTGCCATACATCAGCACCCTCCCCACCCACCTTCTGGACAAGGATGTGTGGCTTGGCAAACGACCTGATCTCTGTGATGTCCTCCCTGCGCAGATCCTGCAGAGCTGCAGCCGCCTCTTCCAGGGCTGGAATGGCCTCTTCTAGGGCTGCCTCTGCCTCAGCTTTTTCTACCTGTGGTGGACACCAAGTGTGGACAGATGATGTTGTACATTGCAGTGGGTGAGTATTATATGTGAAGGGTGCAACCCTTTTCATGCAGCAAGGCAGGTAGCCTGTTTGGGGGGGCCACGAACTTAAGAAGTGGCCGAAGGAAATGCCAAAGCACGGACTGAGGGTTGTGCAACAAGCGCTTTTATATCTGCAATTCTGGGCACCCTTGAGGGGTTGCACCTTACACCACCAAATTTGCAGCAAACACCGCCAGGATTGCACCAAACACCACAAGCACCTGCATGCAGCATATCTGCTCACCTGGATCTGTTTGCTGTCCACCTTGAGCTGCGCCTCCTTCTCAACAGCTGCCTTGGCTTTGGTCTCCACCTCAGCTGTGTTGGTGGAAATGACCTCCAGGAGCTGGTTGCACTCACGCGTGGCAAACTCTACCACTACCTGCAGTGTTTGTTTTGTGTTTGTGTTTGTGTGTGTGTGTGTGTTTGTGTGTGTGTGTGTGTGTGTAGGTCTGTGTGTGTGAACTTAGGTGCTTCTATTCAATTCAGCACCTGCCTTGCCATATGCAATCAAGTTTAATTTGCACGATTGCAAGGACAGAGCCACAAAGCTTGCACAAACACAGCGACAACCTCGAGTGTGTGCACAGGCGTGGTTGCACCTGCATTATATCATGCACAACGTGCCCTCGAAACACACCCACACACCTTGGCCTCACTGAGCTCCTTCTGCATAGCGTCCACTTCCAAGGCTGCCTGCTCCAGCTTCTGCAGACCCCCACTCAGGCGTTGCGTCATTTCATCAACCTCCTTGCGGTTCCCCGCCAGTGCGCGCTTGTAGTTGCTGATGAAGTCCAGGTAATTCTTAGGCGTCACAAAATTACTTCTACGTTGCTCCTCCTGTGCAGTACATGTGTATGTGGGTGTGCATGTATGTGTGTATGCGTGTGTGTGTCAGTGTTTAAAAAGTCAATATTGGTCGACATAAAATGCATGCATGCAAGAAAGAACCTCTGCGCAAATGCTTATAGCGCCTCCATTCCAGAAAAGAAATGTCAGATTAATAGTGCGCTAGAAAGCTGGACTCTTTGTGCATCAAATAATGTGTTGAAAACTTAAATTGTTATGGTGCTTGGGGGTGAACTTTGTTGGCAGTTGAGGTGTATCGCTGCTTGGAACTGCTAATTCACGCAAACCTGGGACCTAAAAACCAAGCATCCTTCATTAGTGATTATGAAAATTTAAAAGAGGTTGCAGCGTCCTCAGGGGGTCGAAAACCTGCCAATATTGCCTCAGCTGGACACCCCTCCACGCAAACGCGTCTAGGGGCCCCGTGTCTGAAAAGTAATGTTAGATAGTTAGTGCGCTGGAAAGCTGACTTCAAGCCGCGTCCAACAGTGTGCTTATTGTCCGAATTGGTGTGGTGCTTGGGGGTAACGGACATCCAACAGTTTGAACCCCTATTTTTACGGTGGGGTTTACCATGCTTGGGAACTGTGTAAAGTCTTCCTCATATCCCCAGATTTGGGGGTGATATGAAAACAAGGCTTTCCCAAATTCATTTAAAAAACTGGCGTGCGTATGCTTATTAGGAAAATTTTTGAATAAGCTGATTTCAGTTCCCCCACTATTTTTTCAAATCAACTCCTTCTCCCTTTGAAACTCTCCAGCCTCCCTCTGCCTGCCCACGACCCTCCTCAGGTGTGAGCTTGTGGTGCTTCTGCTCGCACTCCTCATGCTGCAGTCGACACGCTACATTGCTGTAGTGCCACGAATTCAAACAGGCCGATTTCGAATCGGCCGCCTCCCTCTCATCGCCGCCTCCTGTCGTCCACACAAGATGGCCACCACCACCCCGCTCTTCATCCAAAGCCTCGGTGGCACCATCCAGTTCCACAAGTGTCTGGGCGACTGGCGCGATATATCCCTGTTCATGTATGCTCGAGGAGACATCTTCGTGGCCATAATGCAAAACAATCGCAAGATGCTCGAGGGCATCAAAGAGGCCCTGGGCGTTTCTGCCTCCACCATCCGCCGGGACTCCCCGAACGGCGTCATCAACGTGGGGCAGAACCACCACGACGAGGGCCCCAGCACCCTGAGCATCTGAAACGCAGACGCCCTCCCCATCTTGGACATATTAATTACGCACAGCACCGAGTTCCACGCCCAGGTGAGTTGGAGTTGAGTAGAGGTGCAAGCATGCACAGGTGGAGGAGGAGGAGGAGGAGGAGGAGGGAAGAGTGTTTTTTGAATCATTCAAGCAGCCCATCTGTCGTGCATGCGCGCGCATGCAAGTGCACTAGCGCATGCACACCCACACCCACACCCCAACACTCATCCAAACATGCATGTGCGTACATGCGCGCACGTGCAGGCTCGGCGGCTCAAGGAGTTCTACACGCTGTGCAGCCAGCGCCAGCAACCCAGCACACAGCAGCACATCCGTGCCACCAGTAAAATTTTCAGCGGCAAGGGAGGTGAGGAGGACGATGGGCTGGTGGAGGTTGTGCCACGCCTCACTGCCAGGTTCTTGGCCCAGCGCAGCCTTCGTGAGGCTGAGACGCGCAGTGGCTGGCGAGGAACGTGAGTGTGGCTGATGCTGTATGATCAGCAGTGTGTGAGCTTCTGTGTGTGAGCTTCTGTGCACGTGCGTGTGTGTGTGTTTGTGCGAAGAAGCTCTGGACTGCTACAAATGTGCGTACTCTTGGGGGTATTCAGAAAAGCAAGCCTTTCTGCCCGTGACCCTTCAAGCCCACTGAGAAATTGAAAGGGAGTTGATATAGAGGCTCTTGCAGATGCTTTGTTTGTGAGCCGTTAAAATCGAGTGCAGCTAATTTGCTGACCCTCCCCCACCCCCCGCAAACACACACGCATACATACGCACACACGCACACACACACGCAGAGGCTGACCCCAACACACTGTGGAGGTCTGTGGAGCGCGGACGGCGCAACTTATCTGACAAAGCACCACGAGCACTAAAATGTGCGCAGCTCCATTCATGTGTCGCTGAACCGCCTTGTGCTGAAGGCATACCACGACCTCCTTGGCTTTGGAACAAGCCATGCACTCAGGTGAGGGATCTCATCCTCATTGATCTGATATGCTCAGACTGTTGTCACAGGTTTATGCATGAGGTCATCAAGATGCTGCACAGATGGATTGCGCCTTTGTTACAAACGCATTCAGATCAATGCTTGCTCCTAGTTCATTAGGGGGATGCTTGCAGATGCAGAAACAGACCAAACTGTGTTTAAATGCCTGTCACGCCATCCCTCCTTTCCTCCTCCCTGAACCCAGGAGGGGAGAGGGCCACATGCTGCATTTCACTTCAGTCGACGACCTGGTGCGGCTGCACCAACTCCTAAGTGGACACGAGGTGAAGGACTGACAGAACCAGCTGGTGGCCACAGCCCTGCCTGACCCCCCCTTCACCAGGAGGTGCACCTAATTATGCGCGCGCATGTGCGTGTGCGTGTGTGTGCTTGCGTGCGTGCGTGAGTGCGTACGTAGTTCAATGCTCGAGGACAATCATCATGAAGCGTCATTTTTTGCAACCCCTCCTCTGCAAGGCTTGCCTCCTTTGCCACAGCGCGTGCTCATCTGCTAGCAAGGAGCCTGTGGTGTTCAGCTTGTGTTTGTAACTCTGAAAGCAGAATTTTGCAAGCTGAACAACACTTGCAGCTCCAGTGTAAGCTCAAAGATAGATCCTGCAAGATTAGCTGCTCAAGGTTAAACGTGTGTGTCACCCAACCCATCATGCACAGGTGCATCGGAAAAGCAGCAAAGCTTGATGCGCACCTACGCATGCCAGGTGTGTGCCCCCCCAAGCCTTCCACCCACCGACCTACCCTACATCGCAACCCTATTGCAATGGCGCGTGCTGGCAACAAGGCCAGCGAGGGCTACGACGTTCAGACCAGCCGCATGTGGATGGTAGGCATGCAGGATGAGCGTGCCCCCAGGTTGCTGAGGCAGCAGCCCAGGATGTAGCGCACAGGGGCACGCTGCGCACTGACTTGCTGGCTTACGAGCACTGAGGTGCCCCAGCAGTGGTGAGAGCAGCAGTGGGAGTGATGCGAGCTGCAATATAGGCTTTTGAGAGGGGGAGCAGCAGCACCAGCAGCAGCAGTAGTATAAAGAATGAAGGAGAGATGAGTAATGCAGGAATGTAACTTGAGTGTGGAAAGTGTGAAAGCTGATGGTATGTTTTGACGATGCAATGGATCCCCCCAACTATGACCTTAAATACTGGAAATTGATCAACTGAATAAATGTCCCAATGGGTTCTCAGGAGCCATAATGGCAAGCCTGATGCAGTACCCTATACTTGGATTTTGCTGATGATTCTCAATCATTTATTTTATGATGCTCTTGTAATGCACTAGAAGTAAATGCGTAGTTGGATCGCCCCGTCTGTGTGTGTGTGTGTGTGTATGTGTGGGTGTGAGGGATGTGTGCGTGCAGTTACTCCGACGCAGCTCCTCCTGTACAGTACACGCGTGCCACTCAGTTACAACAGTCATGCTTGTATGGAGCTGTGCGGTCACCAAAGCGAGTTTCCTGGGAACTGACAAGAGAGTAAGACACGGCAGCCAGAGGAGGTCAGATTTAGGAACGTAGCACATTATAAGGCAGAATTAGATCAGACAAGTAAACAAAAGAAAAGGTACACGTATGCACACATGTGTGCACTCATATACACACGTGCGCACCTGGAAGCGTGCTGAAAAGGTGCGCACAGACTGATGCACAGTGATCATGTGCTCCACAATTTGCGGCCTCAGGCTTTCTGGTAGCTTCTCTTCCGCTAGGAACACGGTGGCCACACTGTGCAGGGCCTGCTCAGGCCATGGCTCGAACCAATCAATCACGGTGTTGTTGACCTGTAGGCATGCACGTCTCGCGCTCGTAAGAAGATGCATCAGCCAACCGCGGTGTTGTAAGCAGAGGGCGTGAACATCAGGTGCTTAGTGCGTCACATCAATCAAAGGGTTGCCGGAGCGTGACAAAACGGCATGGCACAGTTGGCACGTGCAAGTCACACACACACACATTAAATTTAAGCAATTACACACAAGCTTGTTTTTTCCCCACCCATCCTTGTTACAACTTGGCACGTGCAAATCACGCACGTCAAAAGCACAGACACACATGCTCCTGCATATCCCATCCACCCACCCTTTCCCATACTCACACAGCAAACAGGCTCACTGTACACACTTTGTTCTGTCCACCCAGTGACGCACCATGCCAGGGAAGTTCCTGCACCTCGTGCGCAGTGTCTCCCCCACGGGGCTCATGGCCAGGACCACATGCAAGTTGTTACGGCACTTTTGGACATAGTAGCCCCAGGCAGCCTCTTTTGTGGCCATCAGGTTCTTCTTCTCCATCTCAGGGCGCACGCTGTGGGCAGACAAAGCAGGGCAGAGCCAAAGGGGTTGAGGTCAACAAGATGGCACAGCGGTCAAGAACAATACGTCAGGCATGTGGCTGTGGCATCGATTTAATGGTCAGTCAGGACCCGGTTGCACATTTTCAAGGATGACAGGGTATATGACTGCCTCCAGCTACGGGTCTGCCTGCTGTGTGGTCATCATCACTCAATAAAACTAAATAGATCTTTGCGTACAAGGTCACCTCCAAGCACCTGGTACCTAAGCCAACACTTGGACCTCCTTTCACCCTCAACCTTACCCACCTATTAATCAGATTGTCCTTCTCAGCGTCATCATACAAGGCAGGAACCATGCCGCTGGTGAGCATGTTGTTGATGAGCTCCAGGAAGCCCTCATCCGCAACGTGCGCATCCGTAAACAGGAACATGACCTTCTTGTCGTCAGCACCCAGCATACCTAACCAATGTATCATGCGTATATGTGTATGTGTTTGAGAGTGCAAATGCCGGCCACTTCATCACATCAGGCATGGAGAGGGTGCTGCAGACTGTACAAGGAAAAAGTTGTCTACGCTGCCACTCTCTATCTGTAGCTGTGTTGAGCCCCACTTGCACAAAATAGCAAAAGGGCGACTGTTAAGGGGATTAATGCAGGCGTGTGTGTCATCACACTGCCAGGCCTGAAGGCTTGTAGGTAATCAGATGGCGACTCACCGTACAGCTGCTTTAGGTCTTCCCTGAATGAGGTCTCATCATACCCGCGGGTGAGTGTGATCTCATACACCTGTGAGTGTATAGGATCAAGGTGAGCTTATGATTTCTTCCTTTGCATGGGTTGGTGGAGTATCGACAAAATAAGGATAGCTACGTGGCAGTTACCCAGCAGCCAGACACAGAGCCATGTCCTATTTTGAGGGCAGACAACTACCGCTGGTCAGTCGTGACAACACCCTATCAAGCCATCTCAGTGCAGCCTTATACAACCCACCTCACATCCTGCTGTGTAAGCAGCCAGCTTGCTCAATGACTGCTTGCCACTGCCACCCACGCCCACAAGCAAACAGTTGCCTTGCTGCAGTCGGATTGTGCGCTGGATGCGGGACAGGTGCTCAAGTGCATCTTCGAAAAACACCTGTGCATTGAAGTGCGTTGCGGTTAACTTCTACCTTGGATTGAACATTATCAAAAATTGCAATCTTTCGACATCAAAGGGAGTTTTTGGGCAAATGAAAGGTTCTGATGCAGTGACCATTTTTGCAAGAGCCTGCCTAAAACAGCTGTGGACGCGTGCACAGACCGGGCACTGACATTTGAAGAGGGAAACAAATTCACTGGCAAGCTGTGAACGCACACGTGCACCAAAGGTCACAGCTACGGAGGCTTTAAAGACGCACGAAAGCAAAAAAAAAAAACAGCGCCACGTACCAGGTTCATGCGCTTGTGCTTTGCATTGTACAGCTCCAGGATGCGCTCAAAAATGGGCTTGACGTTTGTGAAGTCGCCCATGTCCTCGTACAGCCGAATGGCATCATTGGCTTCTCCAGACAAACAAGCCACGGCCTCCCTGTGTGAGTGTGTGTGTGTGTGTGTGTGTGTGCAAGCGCAGCGCAGGAAAGGTTGGTGTGAGCACATGGTACGGCATGGCGTTTGCTCTTCTAGCTTGACTTGTAAGCTGCAACTTTGTTGGAGGCAGCAAACCCTGACGGTAGGCCTGTCTACATCCATGATCACTTGGACCAAGCAGCTCACTTGTGCCGAGTGGTGCCCGAGTGTGCAGAGTGAAGATATCTGTCAATTGGTGGTTCTAGAAGCCCTCCTGGTTCCAGCAATTTTTTATGGTTGTTTCAATATTCCTGACGTGGTTTGGTGAGTGCCTGGTATTTAGACCTCACTGACCTCCACTTTTGGCAGGGGTTTTATGATAATAATACACAAAGCGCTTGACAGGATGCACGGACTGAGGAGTTGGTAGTTGCAACAAACAACATTCATCTCCGAAATGTGATCCCAAAGGTGCCCAAAGGACAGGAACGCACCGGTAGTCTCCAAACAAGATGGGGTCAGCCAGGGTGTGGGTCGCGCAGGGCTCAAAGTACTGCTCCACAATCTCACTGATTTGGCTGCACACCATATGCTTGTCCTCCGGGCTGATCAAGCGGTCGTGAAATACACGCAGTGCCTCGTTACGCCACAGGCGCAGGAACTGCTCAGCGTTGGCAAACTTGTCGGGTGTGGACAGCAGCAGCCCCTCATACACTGCAAGGCAGGGAAGGATGGTGGCACGTGGGCTAATTAGCTGCTTGCTTGACACGAACTGGAAAATGGCTTGGGCTCATTACAGTGAGTACTAAGTTATACTTGACGGGGTTTGTAGGCCAAGCAAGCCTGTTCAGCACACACTGTTCAGCACTGGCCAATGCAGGGAAAGCTTAGCTTTTTTTGGCCAACAAACTGTTGTCTGCGTTGGTTCACGCGTGTCAGACACAAAAAACACAGAAAAATGCACACATGCAGACACCTGCACACTCACAAAACACACACACACATACCACGTGAAATATCCCGCAGGTTGAATACATAGTGGAAGCGGGAGGGCGTGGGTGGCAACTTCTCACAGATGAAGTTGTATAGATTGACGGTTGCATCTGTCAGCTTCTCGCCAATGAGCTCACGGATACCTTCTCCAGGTAGCTTGTTGAGGTGGGTGGACAGAATGGCCTACATGTTTGCGTGCGCATGCATGTGAGTCCAGGTGCAAGAGTTAGGAACTGAGTTAGCTGTTGCAAGCATTGGAGCCGCAAGTGAAAGAGGGTAGACACGATCAGGCACAGGTTTTGTTCACAATCTCCCTCTCCTGCACGCCTGATATTTCTCAGGGAGCACTGTCAACCTCGCCATAAGTTGCACAATCGACATGATAGCTGCAGGCTTTGAACAGACGGGTACTCACTCACACATCAATGGCTAGAGATTTTGATTATTCACAGGTAGGTGGCCACACATGTGGGCGACCGCACCTGGTAATGAGAGCAGACGAGTGCGCACTCACACGTCACCGGCTACAGGTTTGATGACTCACAGGTAGGTGACCACACATGTGGGCGACCGCACCTGGTAAATGGTGCTCAAATTGTCGCTGGAGGGGAACTGGATCTCAAACACGTTAAACAGGCTCATAAAGCGAGGATCCACGGGGTTGCGTGCACCACCAGGAGGTCCCATGGCTCCAATGACCTGCGTCCATACATGAACAAGCACTCGTGAGCAACAGGGTTTGGATGCATGCGCAAAACAACATCTTTGAGAAGCACCAGAGACCCTAGCCAGCCACGTACAGATGTGTGAACTAGCTCCACCTACCTGCATGTCCTTCATGTTCTTCCAGCTCAGGTCTTTGCCTCGGTCATACATGCCCTTGCGCTCAATGAAGAGCTTGAGGAAGGCGATGGGCTGCTGCGTGCCGTACAGGTCCACGCGGGGCATGTTGAGGTCGTCAATGAACATGATGAGGCGCTTTCCCATGGGAGGGCCGTACGTGTCTTTTGTGCGCTTCTCTGTGCTGTCCTCAGCTGCACGCTGTGTACGGGGAGGGTGGGGAGGGGCCAAGCAAAGGGTGACAAAAGGAAATGATAGAAAGGAGGTGGGGAAAAATAGAGTGGGAATGTGCATGTGTGGGAACAAGAGGCACTCAAAGCACAGGATAAAGGAAAATAAAAGGTCACTGCCTGTCCTGAATTTACAGCACCTGGTTACCCACACTTTCACAGAAACAGTGGAGGCTTAATGAAAAGGCACACCATAACTGCAACAAGGGCCAGCCGATCTGTACCTGCACGTCCATTGAGGAGGTCCGGCTGGAGAAATTCATGTTCAGCACCAGGTTCACAGCACCATCCAGAGATGCCAAGTAGTTGTTAATGGTCACGCTCTTGGCCGTGCCACTCTCTCCCACCAGCAGGATGGGCTTGCCGTTGCTCACAATAGTGTGCAGCAGCCAGGTTGTCCTGCAGACAGGCATAAGGCCAGAGTGAGAAGTCTGATCAAGGCACTCAGCCAAGCCCTTTGACCACTTGCAGAAGCATGTGTGGTGTATGCCTCGTGTCCTTAGCTGGTGAGCGCTTGGCCTAACTGCAGGCAAACCGTCATTATGCCCTTCCGGTCTTAACTGTGTATGCCTCAGCATTTGAAGCGCCAAGCATCCCTGTCTAGCTACAGCATCCTGTTGCTGTTGAGCGTTCTATACACGCACCTGACAACGTCGACAGTCGGCACCAGGATTTTTGAGAACTGGTTGTCGATGGGGGGCTCATAGGGAGTGACGTACGACTTCCATGCCTTCCACACACCCTCCTCCACGTCAAAGCAGTACTCATACAGCGACTTGGCAGGTAGCTGCAGACAGGTGGTAGGTGTTTGGGTGCAGTGATTTGCACCTATGGGAGAGAGGCAAGGTGGGTCTGAGGAAAGTCATTTGGCACGACTGAGGTGTACACTGCACGGGTGCATCCTGATCTTGAAGCACGCTTATGGCATAGCAGCTGTTTGAACAATTTAGACAGTGCACCACGTCGCTTACCTGTGCAGCAGACACGCGCTCTCCGTCGACCATGCCCGTGTTGGAAAGGCGCATTTTGATGAATTGGTCAAAACGGTCGCGGTCGCCGGCATCTGAGCGCTGCAAGGGGGGGAACAGGTGGGAACACTTCAGGTCAGGGCATGAAGAGAGGAGAGGTGCTTAGTGTGCTAGAACCAGTGGGTCTGAAAGAGGGGGTGAAGTTCACAGTTTTGGGCTGCTGTTGTGATGCAGCAGTGCATGAAGTGTTTAGAAGCAAGATGAGGCCAAAAGAGACCGCCCTCTTTCACAAACACACACGCGCACACACACACACACACACACACACACGCACACACGCACACACACACACGCACACACACATACACACACACGCACACACACATACACACGCACACACGTACTTGGACAATGGCTGCTCCAACGGACCAAATGGTGCAAAAGATAAAGGTGGCCTCCAGCAGCTGAGGGTCAGACATGCGGGGGCTACCCCCCATCACAATGTCCAGCAGGTGGCACATTTGGGTCACCATGTTGAGGTTTGTGGTGTGCACGGTCAGCTTGGGCTTGCGCACCTGAAGGAGTGCGTGGATGAGGTAGAAGGGAGGTAAGTCGATGTTGGAAAGGTTTGCAATGAGTTCAAGCGACAGGACGTGCATGCAGAGAGGAGTGAGGCTGTTTGTGATGGAGTGAGGGCAAACAATGTGAGCTGTTTTTGGGGGTTTAAACACATTAAACATCGAGGATTCCAACGCGAAGCTTTGGAGTGCACGGGGTGAGTGATGAAGCTGAATGAGGTTGCAAAGGTATCAAAGGGCGTATAATGCAGCATCGTGCCGGTCAAAACTGTAATGTGCTTCACATCAGAAGCCCCATTCTTACCAGGTCATCACCATCAATGCCATCGACCACCCAGTCTACACAAGGGTATGTGTACTTCTCAAACATGAGACGCAGCAGGTCAACCTCCGTTTCCTGCAGAAAATGACAAAACCAGAGTCAGACATTGGCACCGGGGTCTGAGCAATCAGGTGCATTAAATTCACATGATCAGGCTAGTGGCAAAAGAGCTTGCCAAAAAGATGGGTAAAAATCCTATTCTCAGGTCAAGAGTCTAGGTTAAACTTACTTTGCGTGTGTTGAGCCATTTCCAGATGTAGGGCTTGTATCCAAGATTGCGTGAGTCCACGTAGACCATTCCACAGCGTGAGATGGTAGCAGGGGACGCATACTGTGTGTGCATACAATTAGTGGGCGTGTCATAAACTTAGGGCTTGTATTCAAGATTGCATGAGTCCACGTAAACCATTCCACAGCGTGAGATGGTAGCAGGACACACGTACTGTGTTTGCATAAAAAGAGCGGGAGTGTCACAGGTTTAAGCAAGCTGCAAGTAAGAGTACAGGATCTGGTACAAGGCTTGAGCAGGTGTGAGTGCTTAGTTGTCAGGCCTCGCAAATAGTTGACAACAGAATAGCTGACAGGATTCTATGTCAGTCTTGTTGACAACAGTGATCCATTGATGGGGAGCATGCAGAACTCTTGGCTAGCTCGTAATAGATATATACACGTCAATCAGTTGCACACACCTGGAGGTCATACACTTCAAACAGGAGCTTGCAGTGGTTTTGCAGACGTATGCGCTCTCCGTTGGGGAGCGTGAGCAGCTTGTTGTCGTCCATCACACTGTTCATGTTCTCCACCCACACTGCATCCACATCGCCATCAAAGATCAGGTACCTGTGCATGACGACAGTGTAGTGAGGATATGCAGGCAGATGCTGATGTACAAGCCTGTGCAGACGTTGGCCTTTGTTATGAACTTCCTACCATCCATGCTATTTGGCAAACAAGGTGCTCTTGAAAGTTGAACGACAAAGGCACAGATCATCTGAGCGCCCACCTAGCCTCGTCCTTATCTGGCGGCAAAGGCTTGTTAATCTCCCTGAAGATGTTGGACAACAGGCCGTCTGTCCAGTCGCGTGTGTCAGGGTCCAGCACTCCATACAGCTCGCTCACAGTGATGGCTTTAGGGTTGATGGTGTGCATGGTAGTCTTTTTGCCTAGCTTGGTCTGCAGGGTCGTGAATGAGTCACACATGTTGAAAAATTGGTATGAACTAAGGAAGGAAACTGATTTACGGCACGCATCATCTGCAGGAGCAATGAGAGTGCCCAAATCCTTTGTGTAAACGCTTTCCCGCCAGGCGCACACATAAGCGCTGATGGCAGAGGGGCATTTTGTTACATTGCAGCTGGTACGTGTGTTGTGTGGCACAAAACGAGCATACCTTGCTTCGTGAGAAACAGAGAGAGAGAGAGAGAGAGAGAGAGAGAGAGAGAGAGGGGGGGGGGGAGAAACAACACTAAGCCATGGATGATGGTGCAGCCCCTGCCTCTCACCTGAGCCCTGGCCAGGGTGTTAATGATGACAGTCTTGCCCCCGCCTGTCTGCCCTACGACCATGGTGGTGTGGCGAGTCATCACGACCTCGTACAGCTGGATCACTTTGTCCACCTGTGTGGTGTGTGTATGTATGTGTGTGTTTGCGTTTATGGCGTGGCATGCATGCGCTTGTTGGATGAGCATCACGGCCGAAAGTGTGTGTACAAGTTTCAATTAGTACGGTTCTTACACTCTATTGCAGCCAAGCTGGTCAGGCAATGCTTTTGTACCACCCCCAAGCATGCTTTTCATTTGACACCGTACAAGCACAAGTCACCCGCCCTAGAACCTGTCGTCCTATGGTACAACCTATGGTTTAACTCAAGGTACAATGTGCAAAGCCTTACCTGTTCACTGGAGTCCGTAAGGACTTGATAGCCCTGCTCTGCTAGCTCATTTTCCACAGTGTCATTGAACTGGGGGTAGCGCACACGAGGACAGTCCATGCCTGCAGGGTGTGGCGGTGATGTCATGACAGTGTGCAGTGACATGTAGGCTTGCGCAATGGCAGAGACGACGCCAGCAACACTAAACAAATCGAGCTAATATTCAGTAGTTTTGCTCCTTACAGTAGCTTCACTCCCATGCATCCAAACCGGGTTTTGCAGCCAATGTGCCATGCATAAGGTCGCTTGCAGATCCTGATTGGTAATTCAGCAGGTGAAGACAAGATGCTCTGCAAGCACTCGGTTGGCTTAACTAACATGCATTATCATTTGCACACACACACACATACAAAGACACACAAACACATATGCAGTAACAAACACAAGGATTCTCACCTGGGAAGAGGTCATTGACCAGACCCAAGAACAGAGGCACGTCATCATACACGAACTTGGGCAGGTTCATGTCACGCAGAGCACGCATGAGGACCAGATGTTCGCTCATATCGGGAGCACCACGCTTGAGTGAGCCTGAGCATATGTGCAGGTATTGGTTGGGGTGAATGATTGACCTATGGAAGTCGTTGTGTCGCGAACTGCCTGTTTGCTTTGGAGCAACGTGTGTTAATCCAATGATGTAACTTCACGCACAAGGGTGTGTGTCATCTCAAGACAGAAGATGTTTCGCCCATTTCAATGATGGCAACAGAGAGCTTCAAATCAAAAGGATACTGGACATGGAATCAGTCCTTGATCTTGCTGCTTGCTGAGCACGGAGCGCCATAGTGCATCTTTGGTGCAGCAAGGCTTACCTGCCATAACCAGCACACTTTTGAGGGCACGCAGACCTGCAGGTACGGTGTGGGGCAATGACACAGTTAGAGGCTAGGCCAGGTAGCACGTGTTGTCATACTGTGTAGGCTTTTGATGTGAATGAAGGCGTTGGACAATGGCACAGTTAGAGGCTAGGCCAGGTAGCACGTGATGTCATACTGTGTAGGCTTTTGATGTGAATGAAGGTGTTAGAGCTAGAAAGCTTTTGAACTAGCCCCAAATGTATAGCCTTGTCGCAATTGATGCAACACAAATGCAAACCAAAGTGGAATTGTATGCGATGATGTAGTTGTGCATGTGGTATAATTTGCATATTGGGCGTACACAAAGACTGCAAGAGGTCCCAAACAAAGCGCAAAGAGGCCTAGATATCATCATACCCAACCTTTTTTCCCAAAAAGAGACGCACCAAAGTCATAGTGGTGCTGTTTGGACAGCTGCTCCTTGGACAGGTTGTACAGGACTGTCATCTTTTTGGCCAGCAGCTTAGCACTGTCAAAGCCCTCAGAGAAGAGCATGATCTCGCAGATCTGCTCCAGGTCAGGGACAACCATGGTCACTGGACGGAACAGTGCCTGCGTGCGGACAACAGCATAGGCAAGGACAGGCGAGCAAAAGAGGAGGGTTAAGTAAGACAGATCTAGGAGTTGGAGCTGCAAGGAAACATGGTGTCATGTCAGTGATCATGTGAAATGCAATCTGAGTTCACACTTTGCCTCACTAAGCTGTGCAAGATGATGATACCTAATAGCCGCAGGCAGCCCACGCCCACGCCCACCGCTTACCCATGTTAAAGCACGAGCTGGACGGGAAAGCCCTCTTAGGCCTTGGATTTCGAAACACAGGTTCTAAAACAAAACACTCTTGCTTAACCGGACACTTTTTAGTACATTTCACACTACAATACAACAGCATCAGCGGCCCTCGCTTACCTTTAGGTTGTCAGGCAACTCTGTACGTCCGGCATAGCCTGGGTTCATGGTGATGAAGATGCCGGTTCGGGGGTCCAGGTTGATCTCCTTGCCCTCAAATTGGAACTTGACAAGATTGTTCTTCAGACCCTCCTGTGAGTTCAGGCCAGCACAGCAGCCGCTTTGGTGTCACACATTCTTTTCTTAACTTTATGGAGAAAGGCAAGCTTGCTCGTGGACTTAACAGCACAATCAAAATTTTCTATGTCCTACGTAGCTGCTATTTCATAGGCTACGTTTGAATGGCTTCGTACCATGTGCAAAATCACACAAAGCACATGCATGTATCCCACAAAGAATAAATCATTGAAGCATTGGTGCACTACACAAAATTGACCTCCAGGCATCCGTACTTGCCTGGATTTGTTTAATCTGGCTGGAAACCACGGACAGCACCTCTGCCTCAATACGGTTGAACTCATCGAAGCAACCCCATGCACCGCACTGCACCAGGCCACTGAATATGGAACCCATGGCTTTGTAATCCAGGCCCTCTCCACAATTGAACACAACACAAAGCAAGGCCATTGATTTGGCCAAGTCCTTGGTGGTCTCCGTCTTGCCTGTGAGCGTGTGAGTGCCGGTCTTAATCAGGTGAAGAAAGCGACCAAGACTCCATTTGGGCGTGCATCTTATCTAAAGATATCTGCATAGCTGTCCTTTTGAGCATGTGAGCTCCAACTGGGCATCTTTACACGGTTTGCCAAGGAAGCACTCACAGTTTCACACTGTACCATAATCACAAACACGCACAAAACGACACACTACACTCCCCTTTCCCCCAATTACACATGAAAACACACAAAGGCATACAAAAAAGCAAACACACCTGTGCCGGCTGGCCCTGCAGGTGCTCCTCCCAGTCGGTAGGTCAGTGCTGTGGTGAGCGTCATGCAGCAACGATCCGTGAGGGCGGTGATGACCAGGCGACCGTTCAAGCCCATGTATTCGTATCCGTATCTGCGTGTGTGTGTTAGTTGCTTGTCCATGTGGGTGAGAGTCTGAGGCATGAGGGTATGGTGCCCACATGAATGTATACGTAACATCGAAGCTTGAAGCGTGTTGATCAGAATTGAGTTATAGCTGCCCGGCAGTAACAGTCTCTGTTTACTTTGCTGTCTCAAAGGCAACAAGGCTGTCACGTCTACGGAAATGTCCGCGCATGCATTTGTGCCAGGCATCATCAAAAGGCTCATGGTATAAGACTACATCCTTGCAGCAAAGAGAGCTTCTTCACATAGAAAAGGCAGCACGCACTTGAAGAGCCCTGAGCACTGACGAATGTCGATGTCATCTCCAGAGCGGTCCCAGTAGAAACGCAGCTGGCTCTCCCACGCAAACTCACGCGCATCCATGATTGAGTCACGCACAAACGTGTCGACAATGTCACGTGCGTGCACGTCAATGATGATCAGCGTGTTGACTTTGCGACGTACCTCATCAGAGAGGTCAGAGCGCACCTGAAGGGTGGGGGAACAAATTAAAATGAACATAGCATGGGCGAGTCAGTGACGTGTGCATATATTTGTACAAAACAACACCGAGACCGGCAAGATACGAGCTGCTAGGCTAACAAGAGATAAGCAATATTACAAGCTGTGGTTGGTGCTTCAATTTAGGAGGTGACCACCAAGCGGACAAAACGACCCTGAACAGCACACTTCATGCCCTGATGCACAAAGCAGCAGCACGCTAGAGGCGTTGCACCCACCATTGCTGTGAGCTCTGACAGCTGGCCAGTGAGCTTTGCAGCAAAGTCTTTCATGGCATGTTTCTTGCCGTCACGCACACGTCGGAACACGTCCTCTGTCTCCCAGGTCCACCAAATTTGGGACCCCACCAGGGTCACCATGCCAAGGTTATCCCGGATCCAGGATGTCCTGTGCGTGCACGAGCAGGGAAGATGAATTGATGCACGCCTCAAAGATGCACGGAAAGGGCAATTTACAGTGCTTGTGCAAGATGTACAGAGCAAAAGTCGATAAAAATCTGACAAAAAGCGCATGGCCCTCAAATCACAGCGGTGTAAAATTTAAGGCTGGTCATGGTCACACAGAACCTCGGCATGTTGGCAAGTCCCTATGCCCTGCAGACCCTGTTAAACTGCACACCTTGATGTTTTGGCGTAATAGAACACGCCCTCCTTAGAGATATGGTACAAGGTAGCTCGCATCTCCTCCTCTACTTTGGCCATCCAGACTTCCACGGCACCTTCAATGATCACAGGACTCTGAAAGCTGAAGGCTTCCTTCTCACTGCTGATCATGCCTACGATACTCTTGTTGCCACGCCCGAATCGTAGGGACTGTGGATGGAAGGAGAGTCGGGTGTGTTTCTCGTCAGTATATCATATGGGACTGGTGGTGGGTGACAGCTGATTTCTGAAGAAACTACATCAATGAAAGCAAACAGCATACAACTGCAGAGAGCAATGTTTAAAATGGCAAGAAATACTTTGGCATCCTGCTGTGAGCTGTCAGCTTCATAAAAAAGGCGTGAGCTGAAGTGCACTAGCGTAGAAAAAATAAACACAGCCCCATACTCACATAATTTTGCTGCTAGTTTAAAAACTCAAGTTCCGCTCACTCACCGCACAGTTATCAAACAGCTTGAGCATGTGCTCCTGCACGCTGGTGGGGTCGCTGGTACCCAAAATACTGAGCAGCTCATCATCAGAGATGAAGAAGAAGCGAGGGAATGCACAGCGTTTGGTGTCCAGGTACTCAGACAGAGACTTCTGGCAGATCTCCAGTTGCTCTGACAGGGCCTGCAAGAGGTGTGAGTGTGAGCAGCACCATTTAGAAAGCATTGGGGCTCAAGTGTTGAGGGAGATGGCAACGCTCATGGAAACAAGGGGGTCTGATCAGCCCTGAGGTGCTACTTGTTGAATCACCTAATGTGCACCCGCAGGTCAGTGCACAGCACGTACAGCTCTCCTTGCACACCTGCAGGTTCTGCAGCCGCCCATCTGCACTACATGCATCAAGTACGTTCACGTTGCGTGCTGTCTCTGTCATAATGCGCTGCCACTGCTTGTCAATGCCGTCAAAGCGACGAGCCTCTGCCGGGAGCTGGTGCCGGATGTCATCGGAGCCCACAAAGATGGACTCCAGGTACATCCACTTACGTTGCACCAGCATCCACACCTCAATGCACTCGCCTGTGAGCATTGTATGTGTTGGAGCGCATGTATACATGATTCTGTCAGGCTACTGCAGGGAGGTTGTCATTGTTTCACTGAGTTTTTGAGGCGGAACCCCCCGGGGCGTAGTCCCCTTATGTTCATGTCAAGTTTGACTGAAGAATAGAGCTTTGAGCCTCCCAGGCAACCTCAGAGTGTAAAATTTGTATGAAATAGAAGCTAATTTTGCGCTGATTCCGAAACACCCCGGTCAAACCCCCCTCCACTCGTGACTCCAAGGGGTCGCGTGTCACTGTTCCCCCCGGGATTCAATTGGGTGTCTTTATCATATATTTAGAATGTTTCCCATCATATTCTTAGTCCTTCAGCAGTTGTGACGTTGTGTGTGATAGGTCTACCCGACTGATGCCAACACGCTAGCAGCGCTTGCAGCAGCAGAGCAGAGACGGCAGCAGCTTCACAGCACTCGGGAGGACAGGCGAGCAAGGGCCTGGGAGAGGACCCGATTCCAGCACTTGGCACAGCACTTGGAGCAACAGTCTCAGCCTGGCAATGCCACTCAGCAGGCACGGGAAACAGCAGCCCAGTCAGAGATGGTGGCTTTGAACAACCGTATGGAGCTCAGGCGTTCAGAGGAGCAGTTAGAAGGATTGCAGCCCCCCTGAATTGCTCGCTCACATGACACACAGCTGTTGAGGTGTATATTAGAGGTCTGACACACCATTGCCAAGCAAACAGCTACAGACACGGTATGGTATGACAGGGACTGCAAATGCAAGAGGGGGGGGGTGCAGGGGGGTCGCATCCCTCCCTGAAGTCTAACATTAGAATGCCGCTCTTCATTGCAAAGATCAGGCTGCCATCTCAGAAATGGTTGAACAGGAGCAGTGGGGTGCAGAGGGAGTGCAGCCCCCCCTGAATCACTCTCACTACATTAGGTACAACTTCAATGCAGGTTGCAGCGCAGGCTCCGCCCCACTTTTTGTGATCCGCAGGATCACACCCTACTTGTTTTCATAACAAAGGAGGCAGGTATGCCTGCAACACTCTCACACCAACCATTTGTAACCATCTGTTGGGTGAACCCTGTGTGCTTGAGAAAAAGTAATTTGGCGCTCACTGTTCTTACCAATAAGGGACAGCTTTTGCTCCCAGCTGCGGACCTCCGACAAGAAAGGTCGCACGAAAGGAGAGGCCAACATGGATTGCAGGTTCAAGCCCATGTCTTCCAGGAGCACGGTGATCTGAAGGTGTGTGCAGGAAAGCAGCACACTAGGATCATGGTGTTGCTGTGAGGATTGATGCCCATTTTGCTTTGGAAACTAGACACTTGAAAGAGTAACTCTTTGTGAAAAAAGGGATTGAAGAAGCACCGTAATATTCATGTAAATCGCTTAACGAGCACATGATGTTTAGGGCACCAGATCAGGTAAAAATACCTTAAATACATCAACACACAGCACAAGTGCTTGTGAGCACACACTCACTCAAACACACACACACCTCCTCTGTTTGACGGAGCACCCATCCACGGTCCTCCAGGCCCTTCATGTACTTGCCCAGCTCAAACTTCTGCTCCCGCCACACATCCATTAGCTTCTTGATCTCATTTTCAATTGTCAGCTCCTTCACCTGTGTGTGCACGCGACAAGGAATAAGGGTTCAGGTTTGCAGGCACAAGCAGCGGCAGGCAGTATTAAGCAAAGCCAGCCAGCTCAAGGAAACGTGAAGGCAAACACACTTGTGAGTCCTCTTAAAGAATCACACCAGAGAGAGCAATCCTGCTTACCGCTGCGTTAGTGATCTTGCCAATTTCCTCAGCAAACTTATGCAGCTGCATGCTGAACATGCTGCCCAGGGTGAAGGTCTTGGTGTCCATGTCGAACTCCTGATCTGTGACAGTCATGAGTTGCTGCCAATGCCGCTTCCTGCATAATTGTGAAGTTACAAAGAGAGAGGGTATGGTGGGACGCTTACTACTTTTACACAAGCCACCAAAAGCTGCTTTGTTGACGTTCTAGAAGACCGTGCCTCACGGATTTTGCTAATGTGCACACAACGGTAGACGTGCAGTCACGCTGGTGCTCCCTCGAATCACCTCTGGTGCTCCCTCGAATCACCTCCACGCCTTAAGCCTCCTGACCCCCACCTGAGTGCCTCACTCTTCAGCTCCTTCATGAGGGGCAAGGAATTGAAGAAGCCCTGGATGTCTTTGTCCACCAGATCATAGACAGGGAGCAGCCGCAGGTGCTTGAGCTTGCGCAGCTTTTGAGCCACCTGTCAACCAAGAAGCCAAGTGAGTTCGAAAGCAAGTCAGGTGCCATTGGCAACACAGGCATACACCATACCCCACATAAAAGCATAGAGAGAATGCCCTAGCCCCCTAGATCCGGCCAGCTATATGATTATTTTGTGGGGCAGAGATAGTAGCCTCCTGCCTGGCAGCCTGTACACAACAGTAGCGCCTCTGCATCAGACCCCGTAGCACGAGCAGATGCGCTGCCCTGCACAAGCATAGCCCCACACACGCTACTGACCTTCAATCCATTTGTGTGCGACAGTGCGTGACCGTAGTATACGCGTGATCATCTTTTGTGTCATCACTACATGCCTCACCTCATCAGTACCAGCCATCATGCTAACAACGTCCAGCTCGCTCCACAGCATGCACGCGTACTGACGCACGCAATCTACATGCTCATGGTACACTGCGTACACCTGGGCATTGTGTGAGTAGCACAAAAAGTTTGGGTACATAGGAGCACGTGTTGAGTATATAAACCGGAGGCAAAGAGGCATCAGGTGTACCATGTCCTGAAAGCGGTGGCAAGCTCAGGCCTGTAATCAATTCAACGCTAATGCCCTGCCTAGCAGCGCTATGCAAATTGCCGTCAAACATTGAGTGCAGGCACCTTAGGATATAACAAGCACAAACTGCACAGGTGCTTCACCTGCTGTAATTTCTTCATCTCGCTCTCCAGCTGTCCTAGGCACGGGTAGCTGGTGATGTCCATGTCAAACAAACGCTCTGCCAGAACCAGCTGCTCACGCGACTTGCAGGCCGTGTCCATCTCGCTCTGCAACCAATTACCACAAACACACACACTAGGGTTTATCTTCTGTGTGCATGCAGGCTGCCAGGGCCAACATCAATCACTGTTGCCCATTGAGCAACCGCGTCTATTTTTATTGTCAACAAGTGGCAATATGTGCTTGAAGACACAAAGCAGCCTGCAGGCCTGACCAAACAGCAAGCTTTCTCTGACAACGATCCATGTGCAGGATAACTGAAATTCCTTTTGGGTTTGCTGCATAAAGCTGCACACAGGCTTACCTGGAACTGTTGAAGCAGCTCCAGGCCTTGTGCCAGCTCAATAGTGGGCACGCCCGGCCCAGAGGCCTTAAAGCGCTCCCACAATTCACTTGTGTAAGCCAGGAAGTCAGACACCTGCAAACAGTGAATATTGGTGCAAGAACGGGCCGCGGGGTGAGGAATGCCTACAATTTTCACTGCAAATCAAGGGTGCTGTGGTGTTTGAGCTTGTGCAGCTAGAGTGTGGCGCATAGAGGCTTTTAGTGCAATTGGGAATATGTGTGTAGGGAGCAAGCACAAAAGGAGGTGGCAAAAAAACAAACCTTTCATTCAATCCTTGTGTGCACTTTCAAGTCTACTACTCCCTTTTCCTCATGCTCCTGACTTGAACCTAAGGGTGTACCTGGTTGCGAGTGGTCTCTGAAAACAGCTTCTTTGTATCTTCCAGCTGCCAGTCCACATCATCTGCCTCATCAGACAAGGCAGCCCACAGATGGCGCACCTAGAAAAACACAAACAACGCGTTTTTGTGTGCATCCACAAATCTGCAGTGACATGCTACATTGGGGAATGCCAATGCAAATGCTGTTAAGAGGACAAGAGGGTAGAAAGAGGCTCAAGTTTGCTATCATTGCTCCTCTTGTAGAAGAAGCACGTTGCACTCCATGACCTGATGGCCAAACTCATGCTCCTGTGGCCATGTTGTACAAGCAACAAGGTGCTCACGAAAAGTGAACTGTTTTGTGTTCAGAATGACCCAACACAGAGGCAGGCACGACCTGTATTGCATATTGCATACACACCTGCTGAGCAAGCACCAGCTGTTCGTTTGCATGGTCCAAGTCTTGGGGCTGGGCGTACATGACGCGTGTACGGAAACGCTCCTCCAAGTCCGAGTACTTGAGCTCCATGGTCATGCCCTCAGAGCGAATGGTGGCTACCGTATTGAGCACATGCTTCAGGGCATCCAGAGTATCTGGGTCTTTGTGCAGCTCCTCTTGGTACCTGTGTTGTAGCATGATATTGCATGTGCATGTGCTTGTGTGCGTGTGTATGCGTGTGTGTGAATGTGTGTGTGTGAATATGTGTGTATAAAAGTGGGGGGTAAGTGTTGGGACATGAGTGTGGCACGCATTCACACCGTTACAAGCATACAGGTGAAGGATCACGCTGATACAGATGCAACATTTTTTTAGCCAAGGGTCTACAAGCCAATCAATCAAATCCTTTAACACGCTGCTCACAGCACTAAAACCTTGCAGCCTTGCAACTTTTGCTGCAATGCGAGCAGGCACTCAGGCACGAACACGATTGCTGTAACCAACGCACCTGGAGATCTTGTCTTTCAGCTGCTGCAGCGTCACAGCATCAATCTCATGCATTGTCACGGAAATGGCTCGCACCCATGCGAGTGCCTCTTCCTCCACACTGGCGGTGAGGGCATGGCAGGACACCTGCGGGCATGTGAGGGGAGATATTATGCATATTTACACACAAAAATTGTAAGGACGTAGCCCTGGTGCGAACATAGAGGTTGTTTTGACATAATATAAAAACATTTGGAGTTGCCCCTGCCTCCATACAAAACAGACAAGGAGTCTATGCAATGTGTAACAAGCTTTAATTTGAGATTATGAGTCACAGAAGTGTTAAGCGTCGCTATGAGTGATGCAGCTAGAATGTACATTTGATGTGAAGCACGCAACCCTTTTACCTGGATAAAATCTTGGTCGTAGTTCTTTGCTAAAGATGCAATTTCTTGGGCCATCTGCAGGTAGAGAGGTGACACATGTGTAAGTTGCCTGTCTCATGCCATACCGCGTAGACTGCATCTGAGCAGCTGGCTGTATTTGCACAATAAGTTGCAAACCATGCCGTACAATGAGGTCAAGCTATCAAGCCGTCATACCTTGCTGTACTTCATCAGCTTCTCCTCAAACACCATGCAGCTGGGCTCCTTGGCCTTGAACTTGTCCAGCACACTGGACTTGTCTGTCTTCCAGAGGCTGTGGTGCCTCTGCCAGCTCTTAATGTAGCCGTTCACACCATCAATTGTGCCCTGGATGGACTGGTTCAGCTGCAGCATTGCTTTGATGACCTGCATCGGGCATAGGCATTAGAAAGATGAATGGTCAATTGCTGCACGTCACCCAGAAGTATGCAGGCATACATTCAAAAGGCACATACAGGTGCCGCCAAAGTTCCACGCACCACTTGCATTACTGACAGTTGACAATCTTACAGCAACGTCCCACTAGGACATGGGAACTCACATACAAACACCCAGACCCTCTACCCAGACCCTCTCCCAGTAACGGAGCAGAAATGCAGCCAAATGTTATGGAACAGGCAGGATGAAATGGAGCAGGCACTGGACCTAACTAAGCAACCGACCTGAGGGTTAGCAGCCACATCCCAGTAGAAGGTGAACAGCACGGGCTCGTCTTCGTCATGCAGGCCCGCTTGCTCAGGGGTCTCGATGCAGGTACCATCCATCCAGCGCACAAAGGCTTTAGTGCTCTCCACAAGCGAGCGCACCATGCGGCCGAGGGCCTTGTTGACCTGAGTGTGTTGTAATCAAACGTAAAGGCACAGCTACTGAAGTGTGCATGTAGACCAACCCCACATGATGGTGGAGGATTCTACAAACCAGCAGGAAGGCACGTGATGAGACAGATGTGAAGTTGTTACAAGCGGACTGAGAAAGCGGCAGGCCTGATGCAAGGCTCTGCATACAGGCTTGTGTATGGACAATGATGCAGCCACACAAGCTACACTGTGTGTATGCTGGCAATGACAAGCAATAATAAGTGCCCACCCACCTCGTTGATGGGAGGCTGGATGATGATGTCCATGTTCTGCAGCGACACGCCGACCTTGAAGAGTGGGGGCAGCTTGCGTGAGCGTGTAAGCAAAGGGTCCTCGCCCAAAGCTCTGGCCTTGGCCATCTGCACGCACGCACGCACAGCACACATTTACATATACCTCTTCAAAAAGCATGGTAGGACACGTGGATGAAGTTACTAGCACGTACGCATCTGAAGAGCTGCAACAGCTACGTGAATGTGCTTACGCATGCACACACACACACGCACACACACGGTGACAAACACATACACACAAACAAAAACACACATATACATACATACACAGGTGCCCGTACCTGCAAACGTTTGCTGCGGCTGTCAATCATGAGCTGCAAGCTGTGCATTGCATTGGACACCATGGCATTCAACGCATTAAAGATGGCACGCTCCCAATATGCGTAGTAGCCAGCCAGCTGAGGGGACTTGCCAGTGTTTGTACCTGCAACAACCTGCAGATACGATGTGGCAATACCAATTTAGCAAAGGACTGAGACTAGATAACTGCTATTCAGCTGCGCAGATCCACAAATCAGGCATGCACAGCTTACCTCCTTGTCTATGACCTCAGATTTTGTCAAAAACAAAACCACCACATACCCCGACATAACCCGTGCAAATGGACAAGTGCACAGCCACCACAACCCGTGCAAATGGACAAGTGCACAGCCACCACAGCGCACCTCCTCAATCTTGCCCAGCAGTGGAGAGATGTTGCGGTACTTCTTCACAAGCCGATCCGTGCTCTCTAGGCGGTGCTTCTCAATGAGCTCATAAAACTCCTGGAGGTCCACTACATCAGGGCTTGTGGGAGGCTCTGTCACGATGGCTGTGCCTGTAATGGCGTGCACCACCTGCACAACAAGTGCGCAAATGTAGTGTCCTTCCATTTGGAATGCTGCGTAAGAATAGGGTTTGCACAGGTAAGCCACCGCTCCTGCAGTGCTCAGAAACACCTGGTAGCTGCTGTCCATGCACACCCATCCTTCAAAACATTTTGCAACTGCCGGTCATATGCATTCCTCAGGCCCAGATACATTCCTGCACCCTTCAAAAGCCCGCCCACCTGCTCAATGATGCCGCTGTTCTTCTGGACCTGCTTGACCACCTGCTGGAAGGTGTTGATGGCCCTCCGGCACGCCTGGATGAACTCCAAGATGCCCAAACTGTTCCAGTTCAGGATGTGGAAGCCAGCATGCAGGCAGCTCTCAAGCTCGCTCAGCTTCTTGGCCATGAGCTCACGCTCAATGGGGCTGAGCTGCTCAATGACCTCGTAGTAGTGCTCCAGCATGTGCTGCAGGCTCTCAAGCCACTGATGGTATTTCACCTCCTGTACACAAGCACGCAAGCAGCCACCTTGTGAGTTACGAACCCTGAGTGAACGCATGCATTCCAAGCCAAAAAGCATGAGCACAGCAGTTGCTGCATGGCTCCATTTACAGCATGCTAGGTAGACACCAATTCACACTAATAGTATAAGAAAGACTTTAAAGCCTTGTCAGTGACGTGACATGCAAGTGGGAGCAGAAGAGAGGCAATAGACAATACGTCTCATGACATACATGTTGGGCATATGCTTCATGAGTATGTGGCACGTCCACATCACACACCTGCAAGGCCACTGCACGTCCACATCACACACCTGCAAGGCCACTGCAAGGCCACATCACACACCTGCAAGGCCACGTTGAGCGCGATTTCCGGAATTGGAAAGCCCATGCGGTCCAGGTAGCGTGTCTCACGAATGAGCTCAATCAGGTCGGTGTGAAAGTTGACCTCAACACGGCCAGTGGTGCTGGATCTGGTGAAGATGGGCTGCTTGAGGTGCTGCATGGTGATCGTGTTGATGGAGTCGCTCCACGTGGAGAACAGCTTCTTCTCGTAGTACATCACGCTCTTGGCAAAGCCACGGAACTTTGACTCAACGTTGCAGCCGATCTCTGGCAGCGTGGGTTTGAGTGAGGGCAGGGATAAGCACCGGCAAGGGAACAGAAACAAGCAGCACATAGGTTTAAGTGGGCGGCAGGAAGACATTTCCACCGAGGAGCACGTGACTGTCAGGGACAGATGCGTGCCTTATGACCCTTTCACCCCCATTCTGCAACCCGTAAGATGAGATGCCCTTTCAAAATATGAAATGGGCCAACTAGGAATGCCCCCCCCACCTCCCTTCTCCCCTGTGGTGATCTACAGCACAAATAGCTCATAATGATGAGCTACAACACTAACGAGCACAATGCAAAAAACTGGTGATCATTAAATTATTAAACCTACGTCAGTCAAAGGAGTAAAGGTTGTAATCCTGTGTTGAGCACAAGCTGCTCCCTTTTAAGCAGATTCAGATCCTCACTGCGAACACACCTGTGGTACGGATGATTTCCTCCTCTGTGCTGTGCAGCTTGATCATGGTCTGCTTCAGGCGCGCAAGCAGGGCTCGTGCCCACTTGATGGCACCCGCAATCGGAGGCTGGTTTTTGGTCACAGGCGGGGCGTGCTTGTTCTTCTCAAATATATCTGTTGTCTGATCAATCTCCCGTGCAAACTGTAGACACGTAAGGAGTTAGAAACCAGCAATGTCTCACTAATAGTAAGGAAAAACGCAGGCAAAGTAGTATGCAATAAAATGATGGTGGATGAAAACGAAAAGGCCCCTCCCCAAATTGACATTGACAACAGCTGTTCTGCAACACCTACACTGTGTGCTGCACGACTGAGAAACAACCTCCTCATCCTTTCGCATTCACATACTTGCACAACACTTACACAAACCCACATATACGCTTGCACAACTGTTACAACGCACCTGCTCTAGGATATCGTTGAACTTGTTGATGACCTGCTTCTGAATGGCGCCCTTGCTCTTAATGTGCTTGAAGTTTTGCAGCAGCTCACACGCACCCTCTGCACTGCGCAGCTTGCGGAAGCTGGTGTCAATCAGCTCCCGAGTGGCAGACTGCATGCAAAGTGGATTAGCTTGGGCGCGTGTGCAAGTCTGTGCCAAGGTGCGCGCAGGTCAACCTTTGCAATACACAAACAACCTGGAGCGTTACTTTTGGACAACCTTTGCAATCACCACTGGAGCGTTACTTTTGGACACTTTTTTAATTGATGGCAACTCACGACTTCGCAGCACATATTAAGCGGAGACCCATCAGATGAAAGGGGACCACACAGCCTATGACAAAGACCAGCAACTGAGAACATATATTTGGTGCTTCAAATGATCAGGCAGGTTAGCGGACATCAAGCTGAGGAACAACACCCACTTCTTCCCCCCACCTTAATGTCCTCGTTATCAGCGTAAAAGGCCGCTTTGGCTGCCTTCCACTCATTTGCGTTGGCAATGTCAAACAGGGAAGTGGGGTGGAACGTGGTCTGGACTTGCTCTATGGGCTCATACATAGCTTTCACGCGCTGCATGACCCTGTCAATGCCCTGCATGTCACCTGCTCGAGCAAAAATAAGGTTCGTTAGGTGTTTGTTACTGGCTATGGAGGCACCTACTGTGCAACAGACACATGTTATCAGTGTGCAGCTCCGCATAGAACATAGGGGAAGGTGCTGTTACATTTGGACGTGGTGTCTGTTATGAAGTACAGCAGGTTTTACCAGGGAAAATGTGGGTTTGCAGTGCATTGCATGGTGCTAAGAGCAGCAGGCCACCTTACGCCCAAATAAACATCCATCCACATCGAACCTGTCACGGCCTTGAGCTCAGGACCAAGGAATTTAAAAAAGTCATCCACGATCTCCACCATCTCAATCAGGTCATTGCAAATCTCGGCCATGTAGTTGGTGCGAGCAAACAAGAGCTGTTTGGGGAACTCCCAGCGCGCGTCGCGCCCGCTCATCTCAATCTTCTCACGGACCTGCAATGACATTGACACGAGCAAGGAAAGGGGAATACACTGTTGTTGAGTACCAGTACGAACGCATGAGTGGGTGGCCATTCGTAGAAGAGGGACCACACAGGCAAGCGCACCTAAGCTTGCACCCATCCTATTCAAGCTACATTCCCTCCACCCCTGCCCTGGCTGGACGCACCTCCATGTACCGCATGTACCAGTGCTCCAGCACCGACTTGCAGGCCTTGATGAGCTTGAGCGCTTCCGGGGGAGGCACCCGAAAGATCTGGCTCAGATCGATTGCGCTCTCAACGCGGTCCCCTATCTCCTGAGCAATGCGCTGGAATAGGCTCCCCATGCGTTGGTCATCGCTGTAGTGGCGGCTAATGATCCAAACCTGGGATTTAAAAGGTGCATGGGAGGAGGCAGCATTAGAATAGAGGTGATACGTTTCTTCTTCCAGAACAAGAGTGGGTGTCCAGCTTAACATATCTAGCCTTGAGACAGGTGATAGAACTGCTACACTGCTTCCAGGCATTTCCACCTACAGGATGGGTGAATAGTCTCAGCAGCCTAAAACCTCACAGCAACCCCATGGTTCACGTGCTTCTCTCACCCTGCAGGGCCCCTACAACTCCAAGCCATCATATTGTCTTTCTGCCCATCACCCACCATACGCAACGCGTTCATCATAGGAGGCAGGGTGTCCAAAATGCCATTCAGCGGCCCCCCTGCAATGTTCTTGAAGTGCCGCTCCAGCGTGGTTAAAAACTTCACATTGTCACGAGCCTCTGCCGCCAATTTCGTGAGCTCTGCCAGCTGTGGGTGCAGATACAGCACAAAAAGTGGAATCTGACGACAAGGCGTGGATCAACATGGTGTACATCGAAAACAGGATTTGAAGGAGAAGCCAAAATTGAATTGATGCATGCAAACAGAACACACTGCAAATACTAAGGGCATGCAAAAGTGCAAGCTGGGACGGTTGACAGCACAGACAGGGGCGCCCTTTTTTTCCTCTTACCTGGCTTTTGAAGCTCGCCATCAGATTCCTGTCGTCTGACCCGACCTCTAGTATCGAAATGATCTTCCGGACCTGCACAATGACAGGGGGATAGATGTGACAGACGATGTGCTCTGCACATTGAATGCTGACGTGCATGCACGAGCAAGCATGAACATGCCTGTTGTTGACATCAATCTCTGCAGACGACGCCCTCGGTTCACAAGCCCCCCATACAACAAGCCCCAAGGAACGATGCATGCACAGTAGCACTGCGCACCTAAGTCTGCAAGGCTACCATGCACCCTCAACTCAAAACCTCTAGCTTTTTGAGATCAACCGGCATAGGTACGTGTCATCCAGTGATAATAACACGCACCGAAGGTAGGTTCAGCTGCTCATACAAAGCAGACAGGATGGCGTTGCGCAAGCGCCAGAACTCTATTTCAGCCAGAGGACCAAGGCCGCTGGGCTGCCGCTCGCTCTCTTGCTGCAATTGTAGAAACAGATGAAAAGGGTATGGGTATGGGGGAGTGGGTAGGATGTGACACGTACATACCCACAGGAGGAGGGTTTGGCGAGATGGAAAGTGTGAAAGGAGAATACCCTTACATATTGACCGCTAAGAAGCTCATGACAGACCGTCAAACCTAATGTCTCTTACCCATAAAGTTTGTTGCGGAGAAAGGTTCAGCCCTGCTTTTCCAAATGCATGTCCCCCAGAAGCCCTCACTTTAACAAGAACACTTGTAAGCTATGCAAGCCCATCAACGCTGGAGGTGACCCCTAACAGACCTGCATCACGCTCGCTAGAGTAGATGACCACTCTGACAGGTATTGCTCAAGTGACATGACCAGCTCTGCATCCCCAGCCGCACTCTCCATGCTGTCAACGGTCACTTCCGGGACCTCCAGCGTGACGTCACCATTCAATTGTTGGAGGGCGTGGCTGACCTGTGCGCGTCACAGAGAATGCACGTGAGGCAGGGTGTAAATGCTTGTTTGTTGTCATGTTGTGCGTGCCTTAGAATTTGACCAAAATCTCCCTATGCAATATATTCCAATGCAAGCGTCCATCTGAATTGCATTAACTGAAGTCTTGCTAAGCCCTGACCTCTCTGTCCTCATGCACAGTCAAACACTCCCCTGCTACACCATGCAGTCGTGCCTTTTTGACCCTCTTACCTGGCTCAAAAACTTTTGCATGTTGCCTAGTAAGTCCTTGTGCGAATTACTGGCACCAGACGACAGCAACACGCCAGCTGTCGACAGATCCGCACCCGTCTTTTGGATGAGCATGGGCATGTACACATTGGCAATCGTCTGCGAGGAGCAAATGAATTTAAAAGAATGAAATACTTGAGTCTTTAAAATCAGCATGGTAGCTGCCTGCATTTGCCTGGATTGGAAAGAGGAAGGAAAACAGAAAAGGTTCCCTGAAGCTTAGAGTGCCCAATAAAGGTGTACCTCACACATTGAATATGTAAGCAAAACCAAACGCTTACACCACTTACATAAACACAATAAGGACAGTCAATCAAGAATGTCACCCCTCCAATTCTTCTTATTAACAGCACAGACCCACACACACACACGCTCTTCCCAACCCACAAACCCACCTGCTCCAAATTGCGCAGGGAGGGCCTCTCATTCAGCACCCCACATTCAAGGGCCTCATCCAGGTCCTCAAACTGCAGCTTTCCAGGCCTGCTGCGGATGATATAGAAAGAGTGCAGGTTGGATAGCTCCTCCGGCATACACCCTGTGGCCAGGTGAAGCCGGCTCACTAGCTTTGGTACGCTGATCTTCACAATTTGAGGAGGGGGCGTAGGAGGCAGCTCCTGCTCCCCATCCTCCCCTTCCTCCTTCTTGCCCTCCTCTCCTCCCTGCCCGTCGCCCTCCTGCTGCGTGTGCTCTTTGGTGTCACCATTTGCATGAGGCGTCTTAGTGTCACCGACGGCAAAGGCAGCCTGCTGCTCAGGCTCAGGAGCAGGAGGCAATGGGGAGGTCGCCTGGCTGGCACCTTGCGCGCTACTCGACCTCTTCCCCTTGCCTCCGCCGCCTGGCTTGCGCCCAGCCTTGCTGTCTGGCTTTGCTGGAGGGACCTGTGGCTGAGCTGCTTCCTCTGGTGGGGGCGATTCAGGCTTTTCGGGGGGGGCTGCCTCAGAAGCTGGATGAAGCAACATGTAATTGAGTGCATGGACAATTGGAAAGATGGTTGCAGATTAGATGGCAAGAAACAGGGAGCAGTGAGACAAGCACACGAGGGTTGTTCACTTTTGAAAGCAAATGAATGAAGATTTACAGGTGTTTTTGCTTCGCATTCAAGAGTGTTAAGTATCACCTTGGTCTGTTTCTTCTTGCTGCGGCTCTTCATGCTCTTGCTGTTCTGGCTCCTCTCTGCATTTAAAAGAACACAGCTCTTGAGCGCTGGCTGTCATAAACTATTTTCCGTGACGCAACTTTTGCTTGACTGTGAGTTACTGGGCTTTGGCAGAGGTTCTGTATTTGCGCCATGGGTTTGCGTGGTGTGTGTGTGTGTGTGTGTGTGTGTGTGTGTGTGTGTGTGTGCGTGAGGAGGTCCTATCCCTGAATGCCGGAAATACCTGATTGCGTGCGTAAGTGTGTTGGTGTATGTGTGCAGATGCATGTATATACGTATTATTGGTGTATGTGTATTTATGCATGTATATACGTACACATCTGTGTATCCATGTGCGTGTGTGTGCATGCGTGTATATGCGTGTGCGTGCAAGGGTGTATGAGAAAGAGTGTGCGCGCCCTTGTTGCAGTGCTGAATGGCGCTTTACAACAGATAGACATGTGCACATGCGGCAGTCCAGTTGACCGGTACCTGGGGATCTCCCGCGATTCCTCCACCATGACAGTGACCTGCTCCAGGCTGAAGATGAGGGCAGAGCTCGCAACATCCTTGCCTGTGTACAAAACATGACAAGAAGTGAGACATGTTGAACCCCCTGTACAGCAAATTGCTTATAAGGACAGTTCCTTCTGCACACCTCCTTTTAGGTAGTTGAGAATGGCATCCCCCTGTTCCTCTGCGAGAGCGTCATAAAGCGAGCCCTCCACTCCCAGGCCCTGCTCAATCTTGTCGCGGAGCCAATGCAGCGTTGCATGTCGTACAGGGTCGCTAGACATTGACCCAATTTTCTACCGATTCTTTGCTAGTCTAAGCATTTGAAGTTTGAAGGCCTCAACGTCGATCATTTCGCAAGTCAATTATACCATTATAAAATTTATTTACACAGTTTTTAGCAGTCAGGCAATTGAGTACAGGGGTTTGAGGAAATATTTTCCCTCTTTTGTGACCCATCGTGCGATGAATCTGCAGCCATCCCTGCACCACCATCAAGTGCCTCAATGCAGCAAGAACTTCAACGGCAGAGTTTTTGGGCGGCCTCGCAGGAGCAGGACTCCCTCGACGAAGGCTAGCGCCCAACCCCCTCAAGAGCAGGCCTCATTTTCCGCTCTAAAGACAAGGGGGGATGGGAACGACGAGGTCAAGCTCACCACGGGACTGCATCGTGCCCCCTTGAGCGGAGGCGTGAAATCTAGTACAAGCAGGTGTGTAAAATCATGTGACTTTCTCAAATTGCTGCTTCACACTTCCTTCCTTCCTTTGAAAGCTCTAAACCTTTCCTCGTCCTCTCATAACATTGCCTGTGCTGTGACTTGACTTGACCTCTCTGTCTTTCTCTCTCTCTCTCTCTCTCTCTCTCTCTCTCTCTCTCTTGTTCTCGCGCAGGAACGAGCTGCCCTCCCCTGCAGTGGCAGGTAGGTGTGAAGAGATTTACTAAACTTAACACCTGTCATGGTGCTCTGCCTTCGTGTCTACTCAGTCCTGGGGTCAATGCATCCATGGACAACATTGTCATCTCCTCGTTCTCCGAGCCGACGAGGCAGGCCTCCCGAGGACTGTTTAAAGATTAAATGTCAGGAGCCTCACGAAATTTCATAGGAGACATGTTACCAATTGTGAGTCCCCTCAAAAGCGAATGGCACACCCTACTTCTTGGACCTTCGTGTGTGTAGTCCGAAACCTCCTGGAGAATGCACGCTACGGGCACCTCTGCACAAGGATGTCCAACATGCACCACCGCCGGGCGGGATACCCCTTTGGCACGCTTGTTGATTTTGCTGTGGACGGCGCTGGCAAGCCCATTTTCTGCCTATCCCCGCTTGCCATCCATTCTAGGTGAGCACCATTGTGCAAGGACGGTCAAGCCAATAGGTATGAGCAGACCACCCCAACGATAATGTACTACAAGACTAAATTTTGCCCAAAACGTGTGTGTTTCTAAGTCTTCTCCCAGCTGCTTCTCCTCTTAACTTTGACACTTCTGCTGGGATTGGACAGAGAGGATTAAGGCGTATCTCTTGAGCCTCCATTTACAGTTGCAGCCTTTTGATAACGTGATGCATGTTGGCGTACCATCAATATGGGCTTTGTAGCTCTTAAACATGTCTTACTTTTCCCTTGAGGGACTCATGCCCCTCGGGCATGCCACCCTCCTGAATGGTGTGTTTTGACTCGTCTGAAGTTGTATCCATTTTGCCTTGCCAAACCACCTGATGAATCTACCTTTCGCTTCTATCTCATGTATACTTCAGAAACCTGCTGGAAGAGACCAAGTCCACACTGGTCGTGCAAATGCCTGGCTGGACAGGCCTCGCAAATGCACGGGTCACCATCTTTGGAGATATTGTGCAGCTGCCTGCAGACATGCAGGTGAGTCAAGCTAGAACTTGCCAAGATGGAAAAGATGATAATGCAGGTGACTCTGAACGTCCCTAAGATACTGGGCCATGTCGATGCAATGATATATTTGAGCTGGCTCCTTCTACAGTACTTTACTGTCTCACCATCAATATGGCAGTACCAAAAGATGATCAATTTGAGGTTGAAAAAAATCAATTAAACCCCAATGCAACTTATCCGAGGGCCACACAATCTAACTATTTACCCCAATGCGACCTATGCGAGGGCCTTTGGCCCTTCGAGCTGCACGCGCATGTGTACGTGCGCGTACGTGCGTGTGTGTGTGTGCGTGCACATATCACATATATGTTTGTGCGTCCGTTGTGTACGTGCGTGTGTGCGTGCACATATGTGTTTGTGCGTGCGCATACGTGTGTGCGTGCATTCTGTACATGCGTGCGTGTGTGTACGGTTGTGTACGTACGTGCGTGCCTGCGTTGTGCACTTATGTGTGTGTGCGCACATACGTGTGTGCGTGCGCGTTCGTGTGTGTGTGCTTACAGGTATGTATGTGTGCTCGTATATGTGTGTGTGTGCGTGCGCATGTGTGCGTGCGTGTATGTGTGTGTGCGCGCGCGTACGTTTGTGCGTGCATTGTGTACATGCGTGCGTGTATACGGTTGTGTACGTGCGTGTGTACATGCGTTGTGTACTTGGGCGTGTGTGTGCGTGCGTATGTGTGTGTGCATGCACGTACGTGTGTGTGTGTGCATGCAGGTACGTGTGCATGCGGGTACGTGTGCATGCGTGCGCATGTGTCTTCCTCTTGGTGTCCTTCCTCCCCAAAAGAGGGCCAGCCTCTTGAGCTGCTTGTCCACCTTAGGGGCGGCTCGGGAGGTTTTCCTGGCCTGTCCCCGTCATGCCTAAAACCAATAAATTAACCCGAATGCGAGCTTCGCGAGGCCCTTGCCACTTACGGTGCGTTTACAATAGGGTGATTAATGATTAATGATTAATCGCGTTTTGCGTTTACAAAGGGTGATTAATTACCGTGATTAATTAATAAAAGGTGGTTGATTTTGAATTAATTTTAATCCGGGGGGGGGGGGGGTTGATTAATGATTAATTCATTTGTGATTAATTCCCTGGGTGGCAGTCAAACGTTCCAAGTGCTTAATATAAGGCTGGGAAAGCTCCAGCTGAAGGGGGAATGGCTGGAGAAATTCCAGCAGGTCAATTAAAGGCTCCGGGTACTCGGTCAAAGGTTGGAAGGATGTTGCCAGCGCTCTCTAGTGCACGCAAGCGCAATGCAAGCATGTCTAGAGTACCAGCCCTACCTTCCCAGCTACGACCTGCTTCAGGCTGCAACCTGATTCTGCTAAATTAATTGCGTGCATTGCGCAAGGAAACGTAAGGTGATTAATTCAGGGGTAATTATCGAGTGATTAATTCATGTATTAATCATAAACATTTATCACCCTGTTGTAAACGCACCGTTAGTTATTTAAATGCTCCCGACACACCGCGAGGGGGTCAGAAACATTCACTGTACGCGGTGATATGCGGTCTGTACGGAATTTATCTTTTACAGGTTTTAATGCGTGTTAAGACCAGTGATGTGCCACTACGGTGTACGGTACGGTGTACGGTTATACGGTACGGTACGGAAATACGGCGTACAACAGTATTTATACGATTTTGGACCATATATACGGTAAAATACGGTACGGCGTACGGTACGGTCTAAACTTCGAAAGCCTCAGTCAAAAAGTTAAATTGAGCTTTGTTTCAGCTCTGCAAATGGCTAAGTAAGCCCACAGTTTTAAAGGCTATAATATGGACCAAAAAGGTCCCTAATTGGCACCAAAAGGATCAAGACTGTCTCCTATTTTTGCACCAAAAGGATCATTTTTGGCTCATGTTTCCTTCTATGCAAATGTTCTGTAGAAGATTTTTATAATGTGAAACTGTGATGCCTTGTTTAAGAGAAAACGCACAAAAAAAAATGGGGGAAAAAAGCAAAAGGTGAGGTTCAGACCAGGATTCGAACCCAGGACCTCCTTTTTCCCTGCAAAAAGGCCAAAATACGGTCGACCGGTTTCCCGTACCGGTTTCCCGTACCGTACCGGAACCGTACAGTAGTTTCATTTTGACCGTATAATACGGTTTTGGACCGTACCGTACCGTAACCGTACCATATATACGGTCTGAAAATGGAGATACGGCGTATAAGCACATCACTGGTTAAGACACTTGTCTGTTCCGTACCTTCTCTCAGGATTCAGCCAGAGACATATTTTTTGCAAAGCACGCCAACGAACGCAAGGAACGCTGGGTCAGCGGAAACTTTGTGTACTTCATTATGGACCAGATAACGGATGTCTACTTTGTGGTGCGTCGCTATGCGTGTTTGGCCCGTTTTGTACATCATACCCCATAATTTTGATCGACGCAGCAAGTCACAAGCGGAACGCAAAATGTATATTTCTGTGACAACCTGCAACGCACACACACAACACTTCTGCATAGGGTGGCTTTGGGACCGTGCAATGGATTGAGCCAAGCCACTATTTGTCTTCGACCCCTGACAATATCGTCCTCAACCAGCCGGGCCGCACCCTGAAGGTGGGAACCTAGGCTTGCAACTTCTTTGGAATTTATTACTGAGCTGATTGGCTAGGCAGCACCAGTATTTTAGGGCTCCGTGGCAATACATCAAACTGCATCTGCATAACCTGAAGCTCCACTCCCTTGCTCAGATCATTGCCATACCGTACATCCCTGAAAAAATTAATCTGGTAAAAACATGCAACCGCCCCCCCTAAAAATATTTTACAGCATTGTTCTG